>Ga0247610_10000347_pt1 | contig 69857 bp, 85 predicted proteins | sample 174DNAGHGhighgp2_FD_193483 | JGI IMG/M metagenome (GOLD analysis project Ga0247610, IMG submission 193483) | Sheep rumen microbial communities from Palmerston North, Manawatu-Wanganui, New Zealand - 1742 DNA GHGhigh gp2 | ecosystem: Host-associated > Mammals > Digestive system > Stomach > Rumen...
GCTTGTTTCTGAGAGCAAAGAGGAATTTCTTCGGTTCCATTAAGAATAGCATCGCAATTAGAAATTGCAGCCTGATAATCATATTCAGTAACTTTCTTATATCTCTTAAACTCCCAGCAGTTATTAGGGCAATTATAAAGAACACCAATCTTCTGGCAAACCTCTTTAACTTTCTGAAGATGAAGTTCAGAAGTATTTCTCTTGGAAGTTCTTGTTACAGACTCAGGAATCCACTCAATAGTATATTTAGGATCATTTCCAAAACGATCGGCACCAATCTTAATCATGTAATGAGGATAAAAATCTTTAAGCTCTTCTTCAGAAGCATTGTTTTTCATCCAATTAAGATTTTCATTATATTTATCAACACTAAGGACATCTTTCTTAGTATTTGAAAACATCTCACCATCAATAAGTTGTTTTATAATTGGCTTAATTTCATTATAATCACCGAAAGTTTCAGGACCATAATTTTCGCCGCAGAAACAATAACCATTGCAATTATCCGCAAACATTATAGTGGTAAACCTCAGCTCATGAAGGCAATCATACATCTTATTGAAAGCTGATTTAGCACTCTTCTCGGATTTGGTATTAATAGTGATGTTTTTCTTAGTAAGAAGCTCAACCAAAAGCTCAATATTTTTCGTGTACTTAGCCATGATGTTTATTAATTTTTACATATTAATATAGTATCAAATGATATAAATTCAATCATATAAATAAATTATTTTTATATATGAAAGAACTTAATACATATATAATAGAAAAACTTAGAATTAATAAAAATGTGAAGATAATTGACGATGATAAATATAACGTCAAATTTCATATATGGTTTAGTTCTGATGATATTTATAGAGTAAGAGATTATATTAATGAAAAATGTAATGTTAATCGTTTTAGTATTGAAATAACAAAAGAAAAAGATAAAGATTTTACATTATATAAAATAGGAGTAGAAAATAAAGAAGATTTTACACAAATAGTAGTTCTTGTTATTAAATTATTATATACATTTAATGATTTAAAAAAGGATTTTAATATCAAAGATATTGAAACAGAAAGATGGGAAATTATATTAAATAATTATAAAGAACTAAAAGATTTGATATATACATTAGATAATAAAGATATATATAATAAATATTATGAAGATATTGAGTAAATATATATTAGAGAAATTACGTATTGATAGGAATTTAAAAATTGAAAAGGTGAATGATATTATAACTAATGCAATTTATAAATATCTTACTGAAACATTACATTATGAAGCATTTAAAGATTATAAGTGTGAAAATAAAGAAAATGGTGTAATAGAAATTAAATTTATATTTCCTCAAGATAAATTTTCATTTGATAATATGGCTGATTTTCTTAAAAGAAAACTAACAGAAGAATTAAGTAGTGTAAAATCAGTTACGACAGATTTTAAAAGTAATAAAGATAAAATAATTACCATTGAATATGAAGAATCTTAATAATTTTATAATGGAGAAATTACGTATCAATAAAGATATTAAAATAAAAGATAATAAAATATATGATGGTAATCCAACAGAATTAGCTAATAAAATAATGCTTGTTAATGGTTATTCTAATGATGATACTAAAACTGAAGAAATATTTACTAAATGGATTGAAGATAACCACATTTTATCAATATCATTTTATATAAATAAAGAATATTATAATTGGTTAAAAGAAAATGAAATTGATGAAAAAATTATAAATTCTTATATTGTTGATGATGAAGAAGTTTCTAAACTAGAATCATCTGTTGGAAGAGATGCTAAATGGTTAAAAAATAATCGTAATGCTCCTGATAGAGTAAAAGCAACAAATAGAATTATGGTTATATCAGGACCAGATATAACTACCATAGTAAGAGCTGTAGATGTTGATTATGAAAAAATATATGGATCTCTTGGATAAAATGAAAGAATTGAACAATTATATAATAGAGAAATTACGTATCAATAAAGATAATAAATTATTTAATAATTTTGATGAAAATGATAAAAGATATATTAATATAAAAGATATAATTGAAGGATTTCTTGACAAATATTATCCAAACAGAGAAGATTTTACTGAATATACTATAAAAATTAAATATTTTGGTAAATCATTAGGTGGTGTTGTTTGGTTTAGAAAAATGACATTACAAGAATGGAGTTTTAAAGATTTTGCTGATAATTTATATAATTATATAGATGATAATTATACAGGTGCAAAATTAGAAAAATTAAAAATTAAAAAATATTGGGTACCACCAAAAGATAAAGGAAAAGGATATAAATTTATGTTTTCATTAATAGATGATTAATTTAAATAATTATATAATAGAAAAACTTAGAATTAATAAGAATTTAAAAATGGATTATGATAAGTATATTCTTATTTATAATTATCAAGTTAGAAGTAATATGACATATATTGTAAAAAATTCTTTAAAAGAAATTATTGAATATATGAATACAAAATCAGGTAAACTTGGAACTTTTTATGTATTTAATTTACCAGAAGAATTACTTGAAGAATTTAAAGCCAATTTAGTTATAGAACCTCTCGACAAACTTAGAAAATGGTGTGATAAAGTTAGAATTAAAGAATTAAATGCAGATGATATAAATAACGCAAAAGTATGAAAGAAATCAATACATATATAACAGAAAAATTTAGAATCAATAAAAATACCAATGTAATGGTAAGTAAAAAAGAAATTATTGAATATTTACATGATCTTATTAAAAAGATTTTTCATGATGAATATAATATAAATGATAAAGAATTTCGTATATATGATTCAACTGATGATAATAAAGTTGTAAATAATATTGAAGAAGTTGAATGCTTAACAATTTACTTTAATAAAAACTATAGAGAAAATAAAAAATTACATGAAAAAATTGTAAAATACTTATCAAGTAAATTAAATGATTTTTCAGATAATATTGAAATCAAAGAACATACATTACAATCTGGTGCATATAAAATAAGAATTCATTTGAAAAAAGAAATTTTTAAATAAAAAAACCAATCTTTTGAAAAGATTGGTTTTTTGTTATACTGTATTTTTCTTTGCTCTAGGTTTCTTTGTAACTGCTTTTTCAATATATGCAACAGGTTTTTCTTCTTCTTTCTTCTTAAATAAGAATTTCCAAAGACTCCAAACACCAAAACCTTCAGCAATAAGATTAAGTCCAGCTACCCATCCATAGAATGAACCAATAGCACCAGCATGTACACCATTCCATACACCTGCAGATGTAATAATAGCGATCATTCCAAGAATAAAAAGAGCTACAACTTTACCAAACTCAATAAGAGTTTTCTTATTAGATTCGTTCATATCATTATATTATTTATTTATCAAATAATAATAAAAAAAGAGACCCAATTATTGAGTCTCTTTTTATATAAATCTTGGTAAATGTATAAATATTGGTAGCGACCTACGACTTCCACGTAAACTCCGGCTTCTGGTGCCGGTATGATTACTTCAAACCTCTTTTTTAATTTCTATCTAAGGTGGCCACCTCATCAAGATTTCATACTTAAGGACCCAACTAAACCATCGCAAGCTAGCCTCACTTGTTACATTGATTAGTTTTTTACAGACTCATTTTTCACCAAGTCGCAAGTAGCGGTGGTAGGGCTCGAACCTACAACCTACTGAGTCAGAGTCAGTTGCTCTAGCCAATTGCGCTACACCGCTATATAAAAATAATAACTAAGGAACTTTATCAGGAATCTTGCTAACATATACCGAACTTATGGCCCTAGCTTCGAAGACTCTAGGTTTTTGATAATATTATCTTATCCAACAACTTGTCACGTCCATATACTGCTTCACACACCATTAGAGAGTTGATTTGTAGATTCTAAATCATTTAAATACTTATCCTTGTGCACGATAAATTCCAAATTGTCCTTAGTGTATACCCTTCAGATCAAAGTCTGTCAATTCAGATAACCGCTCTCCCGGCCTGTTCCACTATCTGCCTTTTAGTTATTATTTGTTGCAGGAGTTGCAGGAATCGAACCCACATCAACGGTTTTGGAGACCGGTATGTTACCATTACACCAAACTCCTATATATGAAATAATCAGACTATAGCCAGGATTTTGTCATTTAAGATTGTCATTTAACTTTTCGTCTTACCCCTCAACGTTTCTATGAGTACTACCGTTGATATACTTAGACTTTATGATCTGTACTCTAGTCATTCCTGAACTTCCTCTGTTTCCAGCGACAATCCATCTGATTATTGAGCCTCTTATCGGAATCGAACCAATATCGCATGATTACGAAACATGAATAATAGCCATTATACTAAAGAGGCAAAAAGAAAATAAATAATATCTACAAACTCAAGATTACATCTCTATTGCTAGCACAAGTTCCATAAAGTCACCACAGTAATCACGTCTTATTGGTTCCTTTCTCTTGCATATTATTTATAAAACCTACAAACCAAGTACAAACCTACTATATCACAATTTTGCTTGCTGTATATTTAAATACTGATATCGATGCCCAGTTATTGTACTCTGATAACTTCGGTTTAAAGTTTACACTTACATGTTTTGCATCCCTATGTCCTGTCGTTGATATTTACAAGGAACTACCTTGCTTCTCGTCATACAATATCCAAATACTAGATGATTGTTAATCACCACGTGAGCACCCAACCAGAATCGAACTGATGCCTCCGCCATACCAAGGCGATATTCTCCCTGTTAAACTATGAGTGCATAAAGTCTTTTAACGTTGACAAGACGGATAAGAACACCTAACTCTACTATCGGGCTTATCAATACCTGCGCAGTACCCCGTAGAGGAGTCGAACCCCTGTCATATGATCCGTAGTCATGTATTCTTCCAATTGAACTAACGGGGCATAAAATGTCAGGCGAAGCTAACCTGACTCCAAGGTATTTCCTGGCTCTAGACCCTGGTGTGATAACTTTAAAGCCATCTCCATTATCACTAAGCTTACTTTGTGATCCATGCAGGATTCGAACCCGCCTCATCACTTTTAGGGAGTGCTGCCCAACCCCTGGACCAATGGACCATAAAAAGGTTGATTAACTGGCTCAACCTTTCAAAGCCTCTGTACATCTTTTACCATTGGTAAAAGTCATATTAATGTCTTGCTTTAATCGTATGAAGTGTTCTGAATATTCTTCCACAATCTTCACAAGCAATAGCCGTAATTTTATTATTCAAATCAGGCTCTTTAAACTCTGAAAAATCTTTATTAATTCTTACTAATTTTCTTCTGATTGAATAAATATTACATTTAAGATATATCAAATAAGAATTATTCCATTCTTGGTTTGGATGTTCTAGTAACCATTGTGCTACTGCATGTCCACCTTGAACACAACCATAAACTGGTTCTAAAGATTTATCAATGAGAACATAAAGTCTTTTATTCTTTTCCATCTTCAACATACTTTTTAATTATATCTAAAAGATAATCAAAATTTAACCAAGCATTATTAAGAACTCTTAAATTATCCTCTTCCTTTAAAGCAGCAGTATTATAACTTGGAGCTTCAATATAATCTTGATTTCTCCAATTTAATTTATGAGTAAACTTAATTCTTGACCAATCAAAATCTCTATTCTTTTTCATAAAGTAATAAATCTCATATAACATACATAATTCATATCTCTGATTTATTACTCTACAATATGCTTCATAGCAAGAATACTTTCTTTTTTCTGGGCAAGGATGCTTTTCATCTTTTCTATCTCTTTTTGCTATTTTTTGGTCCTCGACCATTTCTTTAATATATTCCTTAAAATAAAGGAAAAACTCTGTTGACATTACGTCATTCATTGTAAAATCTTTTGTTAAATCAATATTTGTCTTCATAATAAATTTCATTTTATATTTTTATAATTTTTATTGCCGTAAATTTTACGGCTGTAATAATGTTTGTTTTTGTTTACAATTTATAAAATGTAAATTTATTAGGGAGGCACATTAACAAAAACCTAGTGGAATACTTTCTCCATAATTTTATCTCCTATATATTTATAAATTAAACTTAAATCTACCTACCATTGATACTCACAAGAAATAAATTCTGTTAGCCGTTATATATCGGACAGCAGCGGTTTAAGCCGCAGGTAATAAAACCTTAGGTAGATTGAGCAGCATATCAGATTCGAACTGACCCCTCCAGACTGGCAGACTGGTATGCTTAAATACCACTAACACTAATGCTGCATAAAAATCTACCTATTTGGAAAGGTAGATTGACCATACCTGGTTTTACCTATAAACCATAACTACGAACTCGATAACGAATTAGTCGCCTCCGTCGGATTTCTAATGTACACTCATCCGAGAGCGGAAGACGGGATTCGAACCCGCGACCCTGACCTTGGCAAGGTCATGCTCTACCAACTGAGCTACTTCCGCATTAACATCTTTTAGAACAACCCCTGAGATGTAACAGTGCCAACCTACGATTTGGAAGAAAAGTATGCTTCATTGAGAGGCCTTTCCTATCTTCGTTCCCTTGCGCTTCGGGCCAATAAATTGTTGGGGAGGCCGGACTTGAACCGACATAATCTTTTTTGTCATAAAAGCGTGTATACCATTTGAAGTAACTCTTCGACCACACTATTGGGTAGAAGCCAAAGAACAATGTCTAGAGTGTAATTTCGTTTAATTTCACCACTCCCCAAGTGCAGTATACCGGATTCGAACCGACTCCTTCTGGATGGAAGCCAGATATGCTTAATTTACCATTAACACTAATACTGCATATTTGAGCGGAGTAAGGGAATCGAACCCTCATATTCAGCTTGGAAGGCTGACATTCTACCGTTGAACTAACTCCGCATGGTCAAGTACCCGGATTTCCACCAACTTTTTACAACCTTAATATAATATAGAAAAATTAACTAGTACTTTTTAAATATTATACTTAGTTCTCCTTCTGGTTTCGAAACCAACAGAAGGTGTACTTGGGGGCACGTTGGGGATTCGAACCCCTATTCCAGGTTTCACAGACCTGACGATTCAACCAATTATCTTAGACGGCCCATATAAGTGGGTGCCTAGTCGGGATCGAACCGACGACATGCGGAACCACAATCCGCCGCTCTGCCAACTGAGCTATAGGCACCATGTAAAAACAGATTTTCTTGGTTAAACATATACCGACCATCTGTTAGGGTCCACCATGCATGGATTCCTCTCCGTTTCGCAGCTTATCCATGAGCTGTCGTAGCATGTACTATACTTCTACTACGCTGTTCCAGTTAGGTATAGATGGTAAATTATAAAATCAAGCTTTACTACATCAGTCACTTACATAACCTCGGCTTCCGGAGCATCAACCTACCATCTTTCGAAGGGTTGACTCTACACGAGGATTGCATTACCATTGGCGTATTTCACGTAGAAATTACCGGTTTTACTATCATAGAGGTGTTCTGCATCAATTGTAATTTATCACTAATATCGTGTTTATATTTACAATTTCAGTTTCGTTGGACAACCCGACGCTTCGGAACGGTTTCATATTACATAGGCTACTGCGCACTCACCTATCCGATTACTCCACATCCCACTGGCAAGGTCCTATATATTTAATAGGACGAGGCTTGATTTATTGTAGCGGTGGGGAGATTCGAACTCCCACTGAATAGGTTTTGAATCTACTGCCATCTTCCAGTTGGGCTACACCGCCATGGATGAAGGTATTAGGATGTCTTTCAATCCTCTGTTTTACTTCTCACCCTTCTTAAGAAAACCGATATTTAAAGTGCTCGGTATACAGTTTCGACCATCCTGCTTCCATAACACTAAAATTAAAGTAAGCTTCGGCGTTATGACTCTAACTTCTACTATGTCAAACCTTTGCTTTCAAACCATCATCAAATCAGGAGAAGATAATCTTCTCTGTACCACCATGTATTACTTTTACACAGGCCATGTGATTTTCTACTTTCGTTATCCTTTATAAATTTAACCTACAAGAACAACGTGCAGGACTTACTTTATAAAATTTAATCTGAAGAACATTTAGAAGAGGTAAGTGGACTAACCACCATGTTTCAACTGCTTTACTAACAGTTTTGATAGGATCGAACTATCTAAAATCTTATTTTGTGTAAAATTTATTAACCAATGAAGTATCTCTTCAAATCACTATCAGATTTGCGGTGAGTAGAGGTGTCGAACCTCATCCGGCATTTAACCGAACTAACTGATTTCCAATCAGCATCCATCTCCGTTTGGAATTGCTCACCATTTATTTGCGGAGGGCAGTGGGGTCGAACCACACCCAGCTTTTGGCCGGGCGCACCGCTTAGCAGGCGGCCGCTATCACCGTTTAGCATTACCCTCCAATATTAAAAACAAGCTTTCACACCTTCAGTACTTGTTATGAAAGGTTTTGATTTCGTCACCTTAACTGGTCATCCGCGGCCGCTTGGTCATACCCGATGACTGTTGAGCATTGCTTCACCAAGATTCTAACTCAACGAGCTATAAATGAGGTCGTTGTTCCAGTTACTTTTTGTCGGCTTTAAGTAACAAACCATTATCTCCACAATTACGGTATTGTGGTCAACCAAGGCATCCATTCTTAGATTGGTGCCAACGTAGAGCTTGAAATAAATCTTTGTTATTCAAGTTCCGAAACTCAATCTGTCTTCAGATGAGCAAAAATACTAATGGCTAGTCTCCTCAGACTGTAACCGCTTTTTAATTTTAATCTTCTTATTACATCCTATAAGAAGGACAGATTCGTACAACTGTCAGGTTAACTGCGATACTAACCCAATCGCACGGTCGTATTTTATAAATAAGTTTTTATATCAAACCATATTTCAGGTATTTCAATAAATGAAATTTAAATTATCAAGAGAACTTATAAACTCATTAATACACCTTGCCAAGGTCTGTAGCGAGAGGTGGATTCGAACCACCGGCCTTGGGGGTATGAATCCCACGCTCTAGCCATCTGAGCTATCTCGCCATAAAAAACATACTTACAACAGATTAGCAGCCGTCGACCTTTATATCTCTAATCTCCTTAGCTGTAATGAGACCAACTTGTTTAACTATTACAGACGTACCATTACCACCTCAGTATGTTTAAAATCTATTTACTTCCAAATATTTTACTTAAACTATGTACTCCTCTTTTCTTGCTTATCCGGACCCGACCGTTGGAGCCCACCACAGATTATCAAACTACGTTCATTTGAATTTTGCTACTGCGATCTTTTGGAATTAAATCATGACTAGTTATAGTCGTCGATATATAAATAGTATAATTAGAGCCATAAAGTAATTCGAATTCCTCTATGTTGTTACTTGATGTTTTAATAACATAAACTACCATTGGTCCATGAATAATGATTTTACTAGTACTCAATTATCTGTGACTTCTTCAAGTATCTCTTGTCGGAGCACGTGGATTCGAACCACGGACCCTCTGCTTGTAAGGCAGATGCTCTGAACCAACTGAGCTATGCTCCGATAAAAATATAAGGATAACCACTTAACCTTATTTCTTCAATATAACTCCCGTTCAAGAAATATTAAATTAAACCCTTTTAAGGTAGCACCTATCTAGAGAGGTAACGGTCCTCTTGGGTTGGTTTTGTGTGGGGATAGTCGGAATCGAACCAACGAAATGCCCATCTTGTAAGGATGGCGGCTTAAACCTACTGGCCTATATCCCCAAATTATACCGAAAGAACATTTAGTAGAGCTTTATATCGTCACCATTGACGTTTTTCCTGAATTTTGGTAGAAAAAATAAGAATCGAACTTATGAAGTATCTCTACAGACCACTATTCGGTGTCGGTCTGGGAAGACTTGAACTTCCGACCCCTACATTATCAGTGTAGTGCTCTAACCAACTGAGCTACAGACCGAAATATTGTACCCCTGGCGAGATTCGAACTCGCACTGAATGGATTCTAAGTCCATTGCCATCTTCCAGTTGGGCTACAGGGGCATATATAAGTTTTTGTATCATACCTTACTATTGAGGTTGAATATTAAAATATTCATTTATACTTAGGATAACTTTAAACCTTCTTTTGTACTCCCGGCGGGATTCGAACCCACGTTTCCACCTTGAGAGGGTGACTACCTCGACCGCTAGTATGGACGGGAGCATAATTTACTAAGAATCTTGCAAGTAACTTACTTTAATCTCATTTGGATTCGGACCAAATCCCCTTCTAAAAGGATCCTCCCAAGTATGCATCGCCTGTTACACTATTTTGATTATTTCAGTATTCTTAGTTTGTACCACTCCTTGGAATCGAACCAAGTTCCTCTGCCAGCCAAGGCAGCGATTTATGTGTCTTCAATACTTAATAACTAAATTATACCTACTTAACGCGTATTTCAATATAACTTGCTATCAGTTTATCGCTCAGGGTGACTCCAACCGTCCCGAATGGTGAAAGCTTTCAAGAGTTTCGAACCTACAAGAAAACCCCAACTAATTTTATGTGTTCGATTAGCTGTTGTGGACACAGGTGGGATTTGAACCCCTCTGAAACAGTGCAAGTGTTACGTGCTAGCCAATTACACTACCCGGCCCATTTTTGAATATTTAAATCTTCAATTAATTTATAATTTATGTTATTTTCATAAAAACCATATTTATTATTCCAATCTTTTACTTTATTAATTAATTCTTCTAAAGATAATGAACATTTTGAATATTTAGACACATTATCTTTTTGTAAAATTAAATTACAATTAGCTGGATGAGATATTAAATATGGATCAATTAATTGATTAAATCCTTCTTTACATGAAAACATATGATCTCTACTAACGCCATTAAAATTATTTCCATGATTACTAGCAGAATACCATCCATTTTCTTCTAATAATTGTGATTTAAATTCATTTGGAAAACTTCTTATTCCAAATTTAAATTCACATAATTTTTTATATTTTTCAAATGGTTCTTTATTTAATATTTCTTGTTCTGCTCTAAATTTTCTAGCACATTGTGGTGAACAAAATATTGTATTTCTTAATGTTTTAAATTTATTATTACAATATTTACATTTTTTAATTTTTTCAATTTGTTTAGTACCATTTTTTATATTAAATTCTTCAATTGATTTAGATATATTTTCTTTTCGTTTTTTATTATCTGAATTTAATATAGATAATTTATGAGCACATGAAGAAGAACAAGTTTTTTTATAATTACCTTTGTTAAAATTATTTTCAGTAGTTTTTATAATAAATTCTTGACCACAAACTTTACATTTTATTTTATATTCATTAATTTTATTTTGTAAAGTTTTATTAATATTTATTTTATATTGTTTATAATTATTTTCAAACAAAGGATTTTCTTTACACCATCTTAAATGATTAGCATAAATTCCATTGTTTCCAATAATTTCTTTATTACAATATGGACAAATATTATTTTTTACTATTTCAAATGCCATATATAAAAAGCTTTTATTTAATTAAAAATAAACATTTTAGTGGACCGGATGGGATTCGAACCCACAACAACTAGAATGACTCTATGCATAGAGTTGAACTATGTAATTCCTTTCATAGAGTAGATTTATTTCAGTGTTTTCTTCACTGTATGCAAATCTAGCGCTCTACCAATTGGAGCTACCGGCCCAAATATATCTAAAGAACAAACGAAAGAGCATTAATAAGAAAAACCCAAAAATTTCTGAAGTATCTCTTTCTACCACTATTAGATTGCGGAGGAGGCCGGATTCGAACCGACGGCCCGCTTTTGACGAACGGTGCTTTTCAAGAGCACTGGAATAAACCACTCTCCCACTCCTCCATTATATTTATAATTTATAATATGCTTCTTGTTTAGTATTACAAGATTCACAAATTTTAATAAATTCTTCTTTTGTTATATTTTCATATTCCATATTGTCGGCGTGGAGGGAGTCGAACCCTCACGAGCGTAGCTCACATGTTCCTTAGACATGCCTGTATACCAGTTCCAGCACACGCCGATAATTATTTAGTCGGGATAGCGCGACTCGAACGCGCGACCTCTAGTTCCCAAAACTAGCGTTCTAACCAACTGAACTACATCCCGATAAGTTGCATATATTAATATAGAAAATCTATACTAATATATGCATTATAATTGTTATTTTCCTTTTACCAGTCACGGCTATTCAGAAAATTAATTTTATACATTTACCAGACTTGTCAAAGACCTTAGTTCTTATATAAATATAATAGAAATATTTCAAATAACATTTCAATATATTTTAAAGAACTTTTGCAGGAGTTACAGGATTCGAACCCATACCTGTGGTTTTGGAGACCAACATGCTGCCATTAACACCAAACTCCTATATTTGTCGCCAACACAGGATTCGAACCTGCCACCAACAGAATCCACATCTGCCCGCTTATCCTATCTCGCGTAATTGACTCATACCAAGGTTGTACTTCCCGAGGCGTGTATACCACAGATATTCTAATATAATTACCTTCTCGAGATGTAATCAATATACCTTCTCTGTCGATATCTTGTCGGGAGGCCGAGATTCGAACTCGGATTTTATGTGTATCAGACATAGGTCCTACAACCGTTTAGACGATCTCCCGATATCCTGAGAATCGGAAATTTATATACTCAATATATAAATGCCTAAATTATAAAAATTTTTCTCTCAGTGTGCCCACGATCCGAATCGAACGGATGCCTCCAGATCTTCAGTCTGACGCGCTAACTACCACCTACGCAACATGGGCATTATCACTTGTCTAGTAGATAGGACTCGAACCTACATTATCTGCATTCCAAATGCAGCAACCTACAACCAATTGGTTTACTACTAGATATATTTCAATGAACTTAATCTTGAGTCCCCGAACGGATTCGAACCGTTGAATGTTGGTTTTGCAGACCAAAGTGTTAAACCACTTCACCACAGGGACATATTTGAGTCTCCGACAGGATTTGAACCTGCATATCTGATTTTGCGGACCAGTACCTCAATCCATTCGGCCACGGAGACATTTTATTATGCGGGCCTGACCGGAATTGAACCAGTGACACGAGGATCTTCAGTCCCCTGCTCTACCAACTGAGCTACAGGCCCATAATATAAATCAAGTACTGCTTTTTTATTTCAGGCGTACGAATCGACGTTTTATAAAGTATCTTTTACTTTACCTTACTTTTCCGACTAGGCGGATTGATTTATTATCTTTCAAAGAACTTTGTACCCCACCCGAGAGTCGAACTCGGAAAACCTGGTCTCTTAAGCCAGTACGTATGCCAATTCCGTCAGCGTGGCGTTTTTAACTTTTCAATGAGCTTGTATACTTATTATAGAAATAAATTTTCTAAATTCAAAATATTTTATAAAAAATTTCGAAGGTTTTTTGATATCTTTCTCAAATACCAAATAACCTTCGATTTATCTATCTTTTATATGTTGTTTTATTTGATATTTGAGTTTTTATCTAGCATCCACAAGGGAAACCAGCAAACACTGATGCAACAGGTGACCAACTGAGCTGGCTACCTGAAATCTCACGAGCAATATGCATCATAGTGTTTCTCATATCAAATAAATAATCTTTCAATTAAATAATCTTTCAATTAAATAATAAACTTATTTTTTAAACTTGGATAAACTTTTTTTAAAATTAATCTTATCTAATTTTATTATAGAAATATTAAAATAAAAATTCAATAATATATAGTAAAAAATTATTTTTATATATAAAGATTTATAAATAAATATATGTTTAAACCTCTTTTAAGAACAATACCTGCTTTAAGTGGTAATGTAAAGATAGTATGTTCTCTTACTGATTATAATATAGTATCTTCTAATGAATTTGATTCATATGTAAGATTTGGTAAGTTACATCCACTTTCAAGTGTATTATCTCAGAGAAATATTGATATTAATTTATTAACTTCATCATATGATTATGATTTAAAGAGATATTATAAATATTATTCTCAGTATTTTTTTGATAATGTATTTGATTATGATAAGAGTAATTATGTTTTATTAGATAAATCAGATGCTCAGAAAAATAGAAATACTGATTTTGAATTTGGATGTAAGAGAGTTTCTTATTTAAAGAGTGATAAACAATTTGCATTCTATACTCCTATTTATGTAGAATCTATTGATGATTTACCAGATTATTTTAAAATTAAGATTAATTTAAAAAATAATAAGTATAGTATAGATAAAGAAATAAATGTAAAAATATCTGATGATTATAAGAATAATTATTTGGGAGTATATTTAAAGTCATATTTAAAGAAGTTAGATTCTAATGTAATATTCTGTAATACAGGTTCTAAGCAAGCTACATATTATGGTATTGATTTATTAAAAGGAGGTTTTACAAAATCAGTTGATAATTTAATTGCAAAGATATATAGTAATCAAAATACTATAAATAATTTTGATAGTATAATAACATCTGGTTTTGAAAGAAATAATATATGTATACGTCAGATTTTACCATTATGTTGGTATTTCAATATTAATGATATATTGTCTGATGATGAAAAAAATAAATTTAAAAATTCTGTAGCATATATCAGTGGTATATGGTATAAAGATAATAAAATAGTTAATTTTTATGATATAGATATGAATTATCAGTATTTATATGATAATCCATATTTATTGAATATTAATAATGGTTTATTTACATATAAGAATACTGGTAATAATATTTTAAATATGGAATATCCATCTTTAAATGAATCTATGTATTTAAAATATAGATACAGTAATAAGATTCTTAAGAAATATAATAGATGGAAATTAAAGTATTCTAGTGATGAACATCCATATATAACTAATCTTTCTCCAGCATTTTCTATTAATAGAGGATCAACTTATAAATATGGTGAATTTCCTGAAAAGTATTCATCATTAGATGTTATATGTGATATAAACAATAATATAGTTTTACCAATAGGAAATTCTATAAAAAGTGAAGATAGCCCATATTTCAATAATTATATATTTGTTAATAATTATATAAATATTATGAATAATAATGTATCAACATGGTATACATTAAAGAGTGATTTAACAAATATTTTCAATGAAGATATATGGAGTGATGTAATTGATAATAAAGTATATTATAAAGGAATATTATATAAGTTTGATAATTTATATAATGACAATATTTTTGATTTATATAAATTTGATAAATTCAGTGTAATAGTTAATTTACATTTTGATAAATTACATAAAGAAGATCTTGATAATATTAAAAAAGCTAATATGTCATTATTTGTTTCTCCTAAGTATATAACAGATAAGACAACATCTATTAGTGAAAGAATACCTGAAGGTTTATCTTCTGGAGAATTTAATAAATTACCTTCATTATTTAATACATTAAGTAATACAAATAATAGACAGATAGTATTTGATAAGTTATATATTAAGGCTGATAATTCTACAGGAGATTTCATTGATATGTTATCTCTTGGGTTTAATATATATGATATAAATACTTTTTATAAGTATTCAGATATTATTAAGAATTTTAATATTGAAAATGGATTTTATGGAGATATTGAAGAGATATTAAAAGGAAGTGAAAACTTTAACACATATTTTATTGATGGATATGAATTACTTCCTATATATAAATTAAATAATATTCTTCATGAAAATAACAGGGATATTTTATTTGAAGGAAATAGAAATACAAAATGGGTATTAGATAATCTTTATTTCTCTCAGCATGGAAATTATTATAAGAATAAATATGATAGAGATACTATTGTAAGTCTTATTAAAGAATATGGTGAAGATACAAATATGATTCCATTATATTTAAAGAGTAAGTTTATATCTAAGTCATATTTAATTTCTATTTTACATGATTATTATAAAGATAATACTTTAGAATATAATCAAAGTTTATCATCACTTATTGAATATAGATATTATCCAAGAGTGAAAGATGAAACTTCTTCTACATATGCTTCTGATTTATTTATAAAGAGAAATTTATCATTAGGAGATAATTATGGTAATTATATTCCTTCTGATAAAATTGATAATGATGTATTATATGTTGATACATATAATTTAAATAAAGTAATAAGAAAGTATAATACAAGATATAAGAAAGATATTAATGAAATATCTGATGAAAGAGATGTATATGCTAAGTTTTTAAATTTAAAGCATATTTTATATTATATTTCAGATTTATATAAGAATTCTGAATCAGAAACTAATATAAAAGAATTATTTGATTCATTATATATAAGAAAGAGAATAGTTATAAATAATGAGTCAATAAATGATTTAGATTTTAAAGATTATTATATTCATGTTTCTCAGTTATATAATAGATTTAGACCATTAAGTGATTTTGAAAAGAAAGAAATTATTGATGGTAATTTATCATTATATGTATTTAAGAAGGTTGACAATCATTATTCAAATAGTTCATATAAGTTATTAGGATTATCTGATAGAGAATATCATTTTGAAGATTTTTATTATATACCAGAATTTTATATTGAAACAGTTAATGGTATAGTTAAGTTAAATGATTATTTCAGAGATAAATTTGGTAATAATTATAGTAATATCATAAAATATTGTTTAAATAAAGAAAATTCTGATGAATATATTAGTAATAAATTAGAAATTGATAAAACAGATGTATATTATTTAAGAAAATCTATAGATAACTTAATAAATTCAATAAAGAATAATGTTTTGTATTTAAATACAGAAGATAATACTTATATAAATGTAAATAATTATAATGGTATTAGTGATTATGAATTATTATTCAGTTCTGTAGATAAGAAAAATATTATTGATGGTTCTGATAATATTATAACATATATAATTGATAATAATGGAGAGTTTATCCGTAAAGGTTATAATGATGACACTTATTATACTTTAATTGAAGAACCAGATATAGCTATAAACCATTTTACAGGAGATGATATTGAATATTATAAAGACTTTTTAGAGAATACTTATAATATTTATATGAATGATGTAATTTCTAATTTTGCATCAGATATTCAATTCTTTGAAAAGAATAATTATTATAAATTCTCAGAACATTATTTTAAAACACATAATGAAGATGATTTAGTAGATATACCAGATATTGATGGTGAATATTATTCTAAATTTACTTTTGAAATTGTATATAAGAAAAAATTCATAAAATTGAATAAGAATATATATGATTTAATTGGTCTTGAAAATAATGATGTATATAAGGATCTTTATATTTATAAAGTATATGATCCTAAGGATTATCCATCTAGTTTAAGAATATATTATAGTAATAAAAATGTTCCAGAGTCAATAGATATAACAAGTTGTTTATATCCATTATTCAATGACATTAATCTTCAAGAAAAAGAATATTCTGTAATTTATTCTGAATATAATCAATCTAATATTTATAAAGTATCTACAAGTAATGATACTTATTATAGATATAATCAAAGTGATATTACTTGTATGTATGATATAAGTACATTACCAATGGATAAAGAATATGAAATTATAGATCCAGAAACAGGTAAGCATACTCTTTGTTATACATATGATTATTGGTGGGAATTATATAAAGAAGAAAATCCAGAATTAGATAATCATGAAATATTGCCAACATATAATTTATTAAATTCATGTTATACAAATCCTTATAATGTATGTGATGATTTAGGATTATTCAATGAATTTAATATAAATACATATGTTTCTAAAGAATCTTATACATATACTTATAGTTATACTGTAAGTGAAGTTAAAAAGATAGATTATGGAGATACTAGTTATAATATTGTTATTGATAATAAATATACAGGTATTGGCACTAGTTATAGAAATATAACTTATGGATTTATTGTATTAGATACTCATATTGATAATACAAATGTATCATTTAATATTATTGATGATAAGTATAAAAAGAAGAAATTCTTTACATCAATAAATGGACATGATATTTATGATCCTAATTATAATATTGAAGATACATTTAATTTAATGGTTCCATTCTCAAATATTAATTTATTTGATACACTTACTAAATATTATAAAAATATATTTATTGTACCTAATAAATTTAATATTAATACTTATTATAAACAAACTCCTGTAATTGATGATAGTGGTATTACATATAGTTATTTAATAAATTATAATTCACAACATATTGATGTATTATCACTTCAGAGATATTTTGATAGTATTGTACCTAATATAAAAATGACAAATGTATTAGAGTCAACATATTGTTTAAAATTTAAAAATTATAAATATCAAAATAAAGATATTGATTATAAAAATGATATATTTTATAATGAAAATATAAGTATTTATAATTACAATAAATTAAAAGTTTATAATTCAAAAAATACTTATACTTTATTTGAACCTATAGAATATAAACATTTAAATGATAATAAGTTAATTAATCTTTCAGAAGAATTTGAAATTGAAGAAATTGGTAAGTTTACTTACAATGAATTATTAGCTAAAGAACAGCATGAATATGTATTAGAAAAATTTAAAAAGTACATATTATTTGATAAAATGAATGATTTTGATGATAACCAAATTTTATTTTTATTTAATAGATATCATGTTGATTATGACACTGTATGTGTTGGTTTAAATAATACAAAAACAGAAAAAGTATATACACTAAAATATAAATTTACATTACTTTAAAATGGCTATACAATCAATAAATACATTACAAAATTCTGATAATTATAATAATATTGCAAAGGAATATATACTTCAATCTCTTGCTAACCTTGGACAAAGATATAATGTTCAAGGTGACAGTATTAGTATTGATTCATTATCCTTTGATAAATTATTTAATTTAACAGAAGTTGATACTGATAATACTCTTGTTGTAGTTGAAAAGAATAAAGAAACTGATAAATATGAAATTTATCTTGTAGAAAAAGATGTCAATGGTTGGGAACTTACTCAGAGAAAATATGCTGAACAAACATTATCTACAGGAGATGAATCATTATATATTGAGTCTTTTACTTTAGACTCTAATCCTTCTTTACAATATTCAGCAGCTAATTTCATAAACAATAAAATATCAGATAATATTTATTATGATTTGTATTCTCGTCAAGATAATAATATAAATAGTAGTGTAAATTATATTTCTGAAAGATTTGATAAAAACAATGATAAATTAATATCAGGTATAAGAATATTTAAAAAACATTTTGAACAATCTTTTACTGATAAGTATATTTTAATATCTGTTAAGTTAAACATAGATGATGATTATGTTGTAAAATTTTATGTTTCTAAAGATAATATTGATACAATAAATGAAGTTGATCTTTATAATTTTACAAAAGATTATGATTATTTATCAGATGAATATTTATCATCAATGTTTAATCTTATTTATACTCAGACATGTGATTATGATAATTATAAAATAATAGCTTCTTCAGAATTATTATCACAATTTTCTCCTGTTGATCAAGATATATTACAAAATAATTTATTATATTCATTTACTGATGATATAAATAATTTATATCCTTATCTTAAAGAACAATATTCAGTTTCAAATTATGGTAAGATTGAAGGAATATATGTAAAACTTCTTAAAGAGTTATATAATGAAATAAAAATTGATGATGAATCAGACAATAAAATTTATATTCCTTTAAAAGATAAAGAAGGTAGATTTTATTCAATTACTTATACTTATAATACAAATAAACCAGAAATTGTATTTTTTTTGGTAAAGATATTGAAGTAAGATATGTTGAAAGTGATATTACTGATAGTTGGATGGATATTAATTTTAATGATTATAAAGGAACTATCATATCACATACAGAACAATCTGAAAGAGTATCTTTCTATTATTTTGAAACTAAATTAAATAATAATGAATATGTAAGTGATCTTGATGTAAATAAGATAAATACACTTCCATATATAGATAAAAATGGATATTGGGTAATAAATGATATTTCTACTGGTATTTATGCTAGAGGTAGAAGTGCTGGTAATCCTAATATAATTATTGTTGAGACTATAGATAAAAATGGTGGTTATAATATTATCACTGGTGCTAAGAAAGATGAACTTCTTAACCAATTATCTTGGGATTCAAAGATTGCTAAAGTAGAACCTCTTGAAAGAATTAATCTTGATAACCTTTCATTTAAAAATGAATTTGATTATTTCTCAGTATGTTGTTCTATACCTAATATTGATAAAATTCCTGAATCTAATAAATTAGATTATTTAGCACAACTTGAAAATTCTATAATCATTTGTGTATCTCCTATTTCATGTGTATTGACAGATACAAACAATAATACTGATAACATAAATTATACATATAATGATCTTATTGAAATTTATGGTGAATATGGTATTATTACAACTATATGGACACTTAATGATAATTATGAATTTGATTATTTAAGAAAGAGAAATAATGAATATGCCGCAGCTGATTTCAATTATCTTTCTAATATAAATAATCTTATTCAATATGCTGTGAAGAATGCTGAACAGCTTCACCCTGATAATTATGAATTTACAAGATTAATCTTTGATTCTATTAATACTTCATTGAAGAATAATCTTTCTGAAAATATTTCATATATTTATCCTAACCTTTCAAATAAATTAAGTGGACAATATAATATTTCTAATTATAATAATGATATTAACTTTACATTTAAAGCTAATAATGTAATTGGAAAAGAAAATAATAGAAATATAAATTATTTAACACAAAGTAGTGATGTTAAATATTATAATCCTTCATTTAACATAGATGAACTTAATTCAGCAAATGTTGTTACTAACTCATTATACACTTATAATATAAATGGTGTACAAATGAGATATAATGAATATATACCTAATTATACAGTACCATCATTTGATTTAAGTGAAGTTCTTACAAGAAATGAAACACTTTTAAATAGATTGAATATACTTTCTTTTAATAAAGAAGGAATATCTTATTTATCATATATTGGTACATCAGTTGATAATGAAAAGAATATTTTAACAATTGGTACAACTGATACTAATATAAATATGGGTACAGATACATTAATATCTGAATCAGATAAATCATCATTTATTAAGCAAAATAAAGTTGAAATTAATTTTGATAATATTAAATTATCTGGTGAAACAACAATAAACCAAAATTTAAATGTAGATAAAGACATTTATTTAAACGGTAATGTTTGGACAAAAGACTTCTTAAGTGTTGAAACACAAACAAGATATACTGATGTAACATATTATACTTCTATAGTTACTCCAGCATCAAGATATATATTTGAACTTGATGAATTTTATGGCAAGTCTTCAGATAATGTTGGTCGTGTTGATGTACTTACAAATTATTATAGTAATGCTGGTATATCATCAAATCAAACAAACTTATCATATTTATTATCATATAATTTATATGAATGGTGTTCACAAAGAAATAAATTATATACAATAAATACAGTTTCTGAATATTATAGAGATGGTTCAAAACATAATATATATTTTAGTGATGGTATATATATTCCTGTTTTATTATCTCAAATAGGACTTTCAAATTATGTAAAATCAGATAATAATGTAATTAAGATTAATGATGTTATAATGACATCTAATATGGAAATTATTACTGTAAATAATAATCCATTAGTACTTTTATCTTCTTCTACTAATTTATACCCTGATAAATATAATTATACAAGAACAAATAATAGTGATAATATATTTGTAGATAATATTAATAGTAACTTTACTTATACAATATTTACAGCAAATCCTATTAAGATAACATATTTTGAAAATAATGGAAAATTAAATATTCATTTAGAAGAATTATATTCAAAGAATAAATTTACTACTAATTTCAAATTAAAACAAAATTATATCATTTAATTCAAGATGAATAAGAAAATTTTTATTACAGGACCAAGTACTATTGATAAATTAAATATAGCTAAAGTTTTAGTTGAAAAAAATGATGATTTGTCAATAGCTGAAAGATTTACAAATAATGATGAATATGTAAATTCTGAAAATGATGAATATATGTATTATTTATCAACACAAGAAATTGATTTAAGTTATAAGAATAACGCATTGTTATTTGTAAATACTAATAATTATATATCAAATGGTATTACATTAGATTCATATTATAATAATGATATATGTGTAATGTCTTTATGTGAATTTAATAATATCAGTGATGTTATATTTAAATCAGAATTAAATGATATAGTAGTAATTTGGGTTGATTCAGATATTAAGAATAATCTTTCTAAAGAAGATGTAAATGAAACAGAGTTTTTACAAGAAAGAATAAATTCAGATCTTAATATTAAATATATGTATTTCTTTAATGAATCTATAGATAATATTGTTAATATTATTTTAGAATATTTAGATGCTGATGAAGTTAAAAGAAATGAATTATTAGAAGAAAATAATTAAAAATATTTATAAATATTGAATTTTTAATTAATGTATTTCTATATATAATATATAGTATAAATATATATATCTAGATATAGCTATGATGCAACCTAATATGATGGACTTTGGTTCTGGTCCAGGCGGTGCAATGATTACAGGTAAATGGATTAATAAAAAAACAGGACAAGTAATCAATGTAAGAGATTCATTTATTGAAGGTGATAATAATATGATTTTAATGACTGATAAAGGTCAACTTTCAATGGAAGAATTTACTAAATATTATATACAAGCTTCTGATGAAATGTATAATGAAAATGGTGTAGTTATTGATACAAAGCCAGTAGAAATTTCAGATATTACAGATGTAAATAATACAGATTTAGTAGCTGATCCAATAGTATTTAATCAATCATCACAAGTTAAGAATAAAATAAATAATTTTGATTTAATCGATAAGATATTTAAGAAAAGTTCTTGGACACCTAATATTGATATTAAGATTCAGTCTAAGGATGATTTTCCTTCAAAGGAATTAAATATGCTTATTGATTATTTTGATGTAAAGATTGAAGATATTAGTGAATATATTGGTAATTATGTAATAAACCAAGATTTATTACGTGAACAGATATCAAATTATTTAAGAAGTATTTTTGGTTCTGAAGTAATTGTAAAGACATCAAAATCTAAAAAATCTGCTCAATAATTTGATTTATTACCAAAATAATTTTGTTTAACTTTTTAAAATGCTCGGCAAAAATGAGAAAAAATTCGTGGAATCGTTGGTTAATCATTTAGCAAATGTAGCAAAAGTACAAGATTACCTTAAAGAAAATTTTAATGTCTCTAGTTACTATGATGAAGATAACGAGACCCTGCATTTGGTGGCAAATGGAATAAATGAAGGACTTGACTTAGCGGCTGCAAAGAAATATGTTAATCAACAAATTGATGAAGCAATGCTTTCAGTTGTATATGGTGGAGTCGATTTTGAAGAAGAGTAAAAATTAATAACACATATATAACAAAAAAGGGAACCTTACAAGGTTCCCTTTATTTATTAAAGTTCTTTATACCAAAATATATCAATTCCTTTAAGAAATTTATAGATTTTTCTAGCATATTCTTTTGTAAGAATATCTTCACTGTTCATAATCATTGTTTCTTTCTTGATTTTTAAATCATATCCAAAAAAAGAAAGATAACCATTATCTACATGGATTTCAAAAATTATAAAATCTGGAATTATATCTTTTATATAAACTTGATATTTGTGATGAAATCCTTTACACCATTCTCCATCATATGTAGTCATATGCATCACAAACCCCTTAATCTTATTAATATACCACTTTTTATCGTGGAAGAGATTAATCTTCATACATCTTATAATATTTAGAATAATTCTTTATGATCTCAAAATATGTTTCTTTATCAAGACCAGTTTCTTCAATAGCACGACGGTCAAACATATTATAATGACCAAGTTCCTGTACGCGGCGATAAGCCTTAAATTGTTCTTTAGTAACCATATTACTTTATAAGTTTTGATTTATAATTAGGATTATTAATATTATATTCGTCTTGAACAAGAAGAATGACTAGCATTACTTTCCAATAACCACTAAGTAATTCAAATCTTTCAAACTCTGATTTTGTTTCATCCATTTTAACATGGACAAAATAAGTAAGTATTGCAACACGACCAAATTCCTTCTTCATCAAATCATAATTATTATGACGATTCATCATATTGATATATTCCCACAAAGCATTAATCTGTTTATCATTGAGTTTATCAAGATACTCAGAACAATAATTAAATACTTTGTAAACTTCTTCGATTTTCATAATTATTTACTTTTTAATTACACCAAATTCAGTAAAACTACCAAACTCACTCCAAACAGACTTACCAATAAGATAACGTCCATCTTTTGAAGAGATATAAAGCTTATTACCATCTTCGATATTAGTTATCTCAATAGTAGTTTTATTATCATAGATATTACTATGTACATTACCACTATTAATGCGACAATAAACATTAGCAATTTCAAGAAAATGATGATAAAGTTCCTTAAGATAAGGATCGCCTACAGGCTTATTACCACTCCACATAGTATCATATTCACCAAAAATGTCCTGGCAAATAGAAGTATAATGATAAAACTTAGTAATAACCCATTTAGAAAGGTCAAGCTTTTCGATTTTATTATGCCATTCTCTCATAATATTTGTTTGTTTTAATTACATTAATAATATAGAAATAAAAAAGAGAAATTCAAAGAATTTCTCTATAAAAGTCCAAAATAATCTATACTTATCGTATTTGAATCTCTATCAAAATTAATATCTACTGAACTATAATCTGATTCAGTTATAAGTTTATCAATAAAATCTCCAAGTGAATAAAATGTTGTTATCTTATCTACTATAATAATTATACTTTTTGTATCTTTATCATCTTTCATTATTCTTATATCTTTTAAAAAATCATTATCATCAAATGCTTTGTATAAAAAATCAAATAATTCTTTAGAAGAAAAATCTTTCTTATTTGATACTTTAATATCTTTATTTAAATGAAGTTTTTCAGTTATGTATTGATTAAATTTTTTCATATTATTTCAAATTTTTATTAAAAAATGGATTATCTAAAAGACTTTCTATTGTATTTTCTATTTCTTTACAAACATTTATAAATTGTCCAACATCTTTTGCTTCTAAATTAAACCATTCATTTAATTCATTTTTATTAGCAAATCTAGAATGTAACATTGTTTCCATTCTAAATGGATATTTTGTTTTATATATAGAAGATATAAAAAGTTCTGTTGAATTTCCTGTTTGAAGTTTCTTTAGTCTTTGACTTTTTAAATCTCTTGTAACACCAATTTTAAATGTTGTATTAGATGGATCACAAATTAAATAAACATATCCTTCTGTTTCCATAAAAAAGTTTACTATCATTTATTTGATAATAAACTTTATTTTTTAAATTATTTATAAATCAGAGTTTTTTATTATTTTTTTTAAAAGTAAAAATTCATAACTAAATGTTTGGAATATTAATCCATTTTTATTTCCCCATATATTTAGTTGATTTAACCCAATAAAATTTGGATCTGAAACATAATTTGATGCATCATATATTTTAAATTTATCTATATTTTTTGGGTTTTTACCTACAACTGCTTCACAATATTTATGATATGTATCATCAGATACTTCTAATATAGGTGAATCATTACTTAAATTTGAAGAAGTATATTTAGTTTCAGATTTAAATTTTTTTATATTATATTTTGTAAAATAAATATTGAATGTATCAATATCATTATCAATAAACCAATCATATATTATATCTACTTTTTTGATTTCATCAGTACTCTTTTCTATTAATGATATTAATTTTTCAATATCATCAGATACTTGTTTATTTGTTTTTATATCTTTATTTAAATGAAGTTTTTCTATTATATAATTATTAATTTGTTTCATTTTTTAATACTTTATTTTTGAGGATAAAAAATAATTACAGTACTATATACTTCTGTTGATTTTTTATCAAGAGGATAAATTTCATTTATTTTATTAAATAAATATTCAGATGCTTTATCAATATCATTTATTTGATTAAATTCTTTTGAATAAATATAAATTTTTCTTAATTCATCAATATTTTTAGCACTATTTGAACCATCTTTATCTAAATTATAAATATATTGTGTTGTTTTTAAATGTAAAATATTTTCAAAATAATTCTTTATAACAGAACCTATTTCTTTTAAAATTATTTTATCATCTGTTTTTAAATTTTTATTTAGATGTAATTTTTCTATAATATATGTATTAATATTATTCATATTCTTTAATTAAATTTTCTATATTTTTTCTATTTAAATTAACAACTACTGATCCTATAACAGTACAAAAACGTATTTCATTATTCCAATATTTAAAATCTAAAGTTTTAATATCTTCAACATAATTATTTTTAAGATATTCTAATGTTATTTTTTTAGTACTTTTATAAAGTTCTTTAAGAAATAAAATAGCTGATTTTTTATCTAAAACAATTGTTCTACAAAATTTATCAGTATTATCTTCAATAAAATGATATTTATTTATTTTTGCATTATCTAATTCAAGATTAGGTTTATTATCTTCTACAGAATATAATAATATATTTTTATCTTCATCGAAATTTTCAATTTTAAATGGACTATGTATCATTACTTCAAGAGGACATCCTTCTTTTCTATAATTACCTGGTTGGTTTATGCGAACAAAACACACTTCATCATCTTCTTTAAAATATTTAACATTTATATTTTTATTAAGATGAAGTTTCTCTAATATATAATTATTGATATTTATCATTTTAATTCAAAACTATAACATATTTTTTTAGAACTACTAACCCACCAATCACTACCCCTATTATATGGCTTATATTTTTCTTCATCAAATAATTCAAAAAAAAGTGTATATCCTATTTCATGAATTTTTGTATTATCTAAATCTTCATCAAAATAAATTGTAATATCTAATTTATCACTTTTTATATCATATATTATTATTTCATATTTATCAACATTATTATCAGATAAAAATTTATTAATTACATTCTTTATATTATCTTTATTAGACATATCTCTTGATTTAATAACATCCTTACTTAAATGTAATTTTTCTATTATATATTGACTTAAATTATTCATGATACCATTTAGGTGGATTATTTTGTAAAGGAGATTTTTCAAATGCATCTTTCATAAATGTAATATTACTTACATTCCATTTAGATATATCTTGATTAAATTTAGAATTATAAAACATATATTGCATATCAGTAACATTGCTTACATCCCACTTTGATATATCTCTATTGAAGTTAGATTCTTCAAACATAAAACTCATATCAGTAACATTACTTACATTCCATTTAGATATATCACCATTAAATTGTGAAGTATTAAACATATATTGCATATCAGTAACATTTCTTACATTCCATTTAGATATATCACTATTAAATTCAGAATAAGAAAACATTTTTTTCATATTAGTAACATTACTTACATCCCAAAATGATATATCTCCATCGAATTGTGACTTCTTAAACATTTCTTCCATATTTGTAACTTTGTTTACATCCCATCTTGATATATCTCCATTAAACTCAGATTTATAAAACATATAATTCATATTAGTAACATTACTTACATCCCATTTTGATATATCTCCATTGAATTCAGATCCATTAAACATACCACTCATATCAGTAACATTACTTACATCAATATCATTTAAATCAGCATTATTTCCTCTTTCTTCAATAAGTTTATCTACTAAAGATTTAAGTTCATCTCTAGTTTTGACGTAATAATTATATTTTATTAAATTATTTTTATTTAAATGTAATTTTTCTATTATATATGTACTTAAATTATTCATAATCTTCATCTAATTTATTTGAAAGTTTTTCTTTTACTTGTGCTTCAATTTCTTCTGCCCATTCTGGATTATCATCAAAGAACTGTATAAGTTTGTCTCTACCTTGACAGATATTTTCATCATTATATTTAAACCATGATCCTGCTTTATGAACTATATCCATTTCAATAGCTAAATCAATTACTTCAGTACCACGACAAATACCTTTACCATATTCAATAACAAATTCTGCTTTCTTAAATGGAGGAGCACATTTATTCTTAACAACTTTAACTCTTGTCATATTACCAGTTGCATCATCACCATCTTTAAGTTGAGTTGTTCTTCTTACATCAAGACGCATAGATGCATAGAATTTAAGAGCATTACCTCCTGTTGTTGTCTCAGGATTGCCAAAAAGTACGCCTATTTTATCTCTGAGCTGATTAATGAATATAACACATGTATTTGTTTTGGAAACAATAGAAGTTATCTTACGGAGCGCCTGAGACATTAATCTTGCTTGAAGACCAATCTTATTATCTCCCATTGTTCCTTCAATTTCAGCTTTAGGAGTAAGAGCAGCTACAGAGTCAATTACAACAACTGCCATACTTCCACTACTAATAAGTGTTTCAGCAATATCAAGAGCTTCTTCACCACATGATGGTTGAGAAACATAAAGCTTACTCATATCTACACCAAGAGCTTTAGCATATGTTCTATCAAATGCATGTTCAGCATCTATCATAGCGCACATTTCACCAAGTTTCTGAGCTTCAGCAATTGCATGAATAGCAAGAGTTGTTTTACCAGAAGATTCTGGACCATAAATTTCAACTATTCTTCCTCTTGGATATCCACCAATACCAAGAGCATAATCAAGTGTCAAACTTCCACTTGGAATAACATCAAGATCAAGTTCAGGGGCTTCATCAAGACGCATTACACTTCCTTTACCAAAATCTTTTTCTATTTTCTTTAATGCTTCAGCTAATGAAGCCATTTTATCTGTATTTTCTACTTTACTCATAAATTATATTTTATATCACATTTACCATCATAGATATCCATTGAATAAAAAGTTATTGGTTTATCTAAAAATGATACTTCAAATGTACAATCATACATTCTACCTTGTGAATCATATTTTTGATATAATTCTATTTCTTCATCAATATTTAATGATAAAAGATGTTTAATTCTCATAAAATCAGCTGCTGATATATTACTACACCACAATTGTTTATCTTTTGTATTATAATATATTTCTAAGAATGTTGAATTATCTATAAATTCTTCAATATTATCTTTTTTAGCATCATTAAATTCAATACCAGTATACCATTTAAAGAAATCTTTAATATTTAATCCTACAAATTTATACTCAAAATCTTTCTCATCTATTTTAGATGATTTAATATTTTTATTAAGATGAAGTTTTTCTATTATATAATTATTAATCTTCTTCATTTTTCAAGACTAAATGTTTTTAAAATAGTTTCTGCTTCTCGTTTATTTAATTTAAATCGTTTTCCACAATAGCAACATCTATCACCAAATTTAATAAACTTATTCATAAATTCTACTGCTTCATTTTTTAATAAAATGTGTCTATTTCTTGTACGTTTTTCATATATTGCATAAGCAGATTGATATCCACCATTATTACCTTTCCAAGTAGGATTTTTAGTATATGTATAATTATCTAATTCTAATTTTACATAATCATCTGTTACTTCTTTTACTCTTGATAAACTAAATTCAATTCCATTATCATTATTAGTACTAAAAGTACATATCATAACAAGTTTACCAACAAGAGTATATTCAACAACTTTAATATCTTTATTAAGATGAAGTTTTTCTATTATATATGTATTTAAATTATTCATTAAATAATTCTCTATTTATATATAAAAATAAAAAATCTGAAGTATTATACTTCAGATTTAAATTAGATCAAGTATTGAACTTATTTGATTTGCTTCAGCAATTAATTGATATTCTATTTCATGAGTATCTTTACATATTTTATAATCTTTATAATCATCAAATATTTTTAATACTTCTTCTGGATATGACTCTTTTTGTAATACAACTAATTGTCTGTTATATTCAAAATGTTTAATTATTTGTTCAAGAGATTTATCTACTTTACCTTTATATGATTTTTGATTTAATAAATTAGTCAAATATGTTTTATATTCTTCTTCATTATTAAAATCTAATTCTGAATTAATATCTTTTTGACTTACTCTAAATACTTTATCTCCTTTACTTGATTTCTTTTGTATAATAGGTAAAATATTATCTCCTTTATCTCCTCTAATAATTTTATCAATTACTACTTCATGAGGATTAATTTCTTTTGATTCTTTAGCTTTATCAAGTAATGAATGATATATTTTTTCATTTTCTGAATATTGTTCATTAAAGAAAAAATCCATTTCTTCTTCATCAGTATGAACTGTTACAACTCCTGTATCTTTTGACCAACATACCGTAAAACAATAATCTTTATTAATTTTAATTAATTGTGTTAAGTCTTTATCTCTTGACCAAATAATAACATTTGTTCCTTCAGAATTTAATTTATTAGACCAATACCACATCCAATCATCACCTTCAAGATTAGGCTCTTTACAAACTGTAATACCACAAGATTTTAATTTATTAGAAAAATCTTCATATGTATCAAAAATCATATCCCAATTTATAGATTCATCTTTTACTCTATTACCTTTATATTCTTCTTGTAAAAAATCTGGGATTTGTAATTTATTTCTCCAACTGCCTCCATCTGATACAAATATTATATTATCTATTTCAGTAAATTGTTTAAGAACTATATTTATTGAACGTATCATCATCAATTTTAAGTCCTTACATAATTTGTCATCATCAGAATATCTTGTTTGAAGTACAGATAATCTTGACATTAGAAGCCAGTTGCCATCAATTAAAAGTGTAAGTTTACTATTAGGCATACTGCTATTTAACTTATATTTATATATTAAAATAGTAAAGTATTATATATAAATACAAAAAGGACGCCTTAAAAAAGACGTCCTTATATTGATGAGAAATATTATTACTTTTCCATTTTCTCTTTAAGTTCAGCAAGAGCAGAAAATGCATCTCCAAAAGTAGGCTTCTTTTCATCTCCGATAGGAACAACTTTAGGTTTCTCCTCTTTCCTTTCGTAATGTTTGCGATGCTTATGAGAATCAAACATAGGATTAACCATATATGGATTCAGAAGCATAAGACGCTGACGAATAATTTGAAGAACTTCTGCATTAGAACATTCAAGCATTATCTGGAGTTTTTCAGTAATTGTTCCAAGGTGAGCTAGAGCAGAAAGCTTCTTAATAGGGTCTGCATTACCGCGTTGAAGCATTACACATACAACAGCATCATTTACTAGATCATCAGCCTCTTCCTGCTTCTTTTTCTCTGCCTCATTGAGAACTGCCCATACCTTATCAACTACGATAAGCTTCTTGTTAAACTCTTCCCAGGAAAATTCCATAGGCTTACCCATAAGTTTTACAGTGACAGTCTTAGGGGTCTTGTTGAGAATGCGAAAACGAACTTCTTTTTCCATAATATTTATTTGTTTAAAATTAATTACAAATTAATATAGTATATTTTTCTAAAAATTCAAATTAATCTTCATAAGGATCTGACGAATCATCTTCGTTTACTTCCCAACGATATACATAAGATACATAGAAACAAATTGGAACAAGAAGACCATCAGTCTTATCTGGATTTACATAAGGAGTAACATTAATTGAAATTACATCCTCTGGAGCATTTAACTTATAAATTTCATTATTAATTACCTTATCAACATCTTCCTGCTCACGACAAAAAACTGTCCTATGTGCATATTCATACTTTGCCATAATATAAATTACTTATGAAGTTCAACAATATTGTTAGAAAGAGCTGTATTAATTCTAGAAGATAGAATATTGAATGCCATCTCAGTAGAATTAACATCAACAATGTCTTCTATATCATTAGAATAATTAGGAGTTACATTATCTTCTTCAACTACCTGGGAAAGAATGTTATATGCAATCCTCTTTTCTATAGCCTCTCGAGGAGAGAAAGCATACTTATAGCAAACACAAATCTTATTCCAAGCAGTTACTCCAAGATGAAGAAAATAGAGATAACCGTTATACATAATCGCCTTAGGAAGGGAATCAATATTAACCATGATTTTATAAATTATTTGTTAGACTTCAAAGAAATATTCCAAGCGCGGCTATAAACCTCACAAAAATCAATTCGCTTACCAAGATGAGTAAGCTTTCCATAAACAAATGGTCCAAAAATTAAAGCAAAATTAACCCAAGTAATTCCATTTTCACCAACACCAGTTCCAATGAAAAAAATAGTAAAAAGAACAAAAAGTTCAATGTGAATCAGAATATATTTTGCTGTATTCATAATGTTGTTTGTTTAATTACAATAATAATATAGTATGTTTTCCTAAAAATTCAAAATTTATAAATATTATTTTTATATATAATATATATATTAAATTGTATGAAAGACCTAAAATATTTACTTCTTTTTGAAGCTAATAAAAAATCACCTTCAGGACTTGGAAAAGTAAAAAATAGTTCAGAAGAAAAAGATGTAGAATTTATTGCTGGAGATGTTTATGATTTATCTGGTAATAATAGATATACTGATAAATTTACATATTATAAAGGAGATGGTAATGGCTATATAATGGATAAAGATGGTAATTATTATGATGTAGTTACTTCTTCTTGGTCTAGTGATGCTGGTAGAATTGCTGGTGGTTCTATGAACTATCAAGTAATAATTAAGAAAGCTAATGGTACTGATGATGCAATATTTAATGGTTATACAGCAATATTTAGTAGTCCTCATTATTCAACAATTATTGAAGATATTAAAGCTGGTTATTATCTTGAAGATTATATTGCTAAGAACTGGGGTGCTTTATCAGATAGTAAAAAATTCGAAGAATTAAAAAAGAAAGGAGATCCTAATGCTAAATCATACCATACTGAAAAAGAAGAAAATAAAGCAAGAAAGGAAGAAGAATTTGCAGAAAGATATATAATACTTCCTAAATTTATAGGTTTTACTATTAAAGATGGTAAATTAGAATTTGAAAATCTTAAACCTAAAAAAGAAACAGAAGGTAAACCAGAAAAAACAAAATGGGATTTAAGACAAAAAGATTTTGATTCAGAAGAAGCATATAAAGCAGCAGAAGAAACATTACAAAAACAATGGGATGAATATAATGCTAATCTTAAAGAAATTAATGATAAATTAACTGATGTTGTAAATAAGATTGCAACTAAATTAACAGAAGAATATTTTAAGGCTCCTATATCAAAACTTACAGGATTACATTTTACAATTGATCCTAAATTAAATAATCCTCGTTCATGGGAAGAAACTTCTGCAATAGCAATTGATACTAAGAAAAATAAAGTTGTTACTCTTAATAGAAAATCTAAGAAAGGAATTGGACAATATACACCTTGGAAAGATATTAATGAAAATCCAGAATTTGTACTTGGACCATCAGCTACAGTAATAAAGAGTAAAGCTTCTGATTATTTAGTAGATTTATTTAAGAGAGCATCTGATGCTTGGCAAAAAATTAATGGAAGAACAAAGACTAAATATATTGAAGATAACTGGGAAGAAATTTGGAAATCTGGTAGAGGATATTATTCTTGGAACCCTGATAAGTATACAAAGGGTGAATCAAAGAAGATGGCTGAAGAAAAATTCTATAAGTGGTTAAATGAATTTAATTGGAGTTCATCTAAACCAACTATTACTTTCAATACTGATTTTATAAAAGATTATATTAATGGTGAACTTCCTCAGTCAGAAGGTGAAAAGAAAGAAACTTCAAAGCAGACAACTAAAGAAGAAATTAAAACTGATATTTCTAAAGCAAGAAAAGTTCAAGAACCTAAGATGGATGCCTGGCATAATGGAACAAGAAAACAGAATGTAAAGAATTGTTCAGATGCTAAACTTAAACTTAATTATGAAATTTGTAAAGATAAAGGATATGATAAAGAAGCAAAAATTCTTAAAAATGAAGCAGAATCAAGAGGACTTACTTTAGAAAATCTTAATCTTAAAGATATGAAATTCTCAATAATTGAACAATTATATTTAAATTAAAATGAAGCAAATTAATACATATATATTAGAAAAATTACATTTAAATAAGGATATTACTGATAAAATAGAATATAACTATCATCCTGAAAATAAAGAAGAACTCTTTGAATTATTAAAAAAATTATTAAAAGAAAGAGGACCAAATGCAAATTTAAATGATATTGATGTATCTAATATTGATGATATGTCATGTTTATTTTCAAGTATAGAAATGAATTCATCTGATATGTTAAAAACTTTTTCAAATTATTCATCTAATATATTACCAGTTGGAAATTATTCTAATCAATTTAATGGTAATTTTTTAAAAACAAAAGATGATTATTTAATACATAATATAGATATATCAAAATGGGATGTAAGTAATGTTAAAAACATGTATGGTATGTTTGCTACATGTAGATATTTTAATTCTGATTTATCTAAATGGCATGTAGATAATGTTGTTAATATGTCAAATATGTTTTATGATAATTGGAAATTTAATTCAGATATTTCTAATTGGGATGTATCTAGTTGTGAACAAATGTATTTTATGTTTAATGGATGCAAAAAATTTAATCAAAATTTAAATTCTTGGACATTAAATAAAAAATGTAAAGGACAAAATTATTATAGAATGTTTAAAAGATGTGATTCTTTAAAAGTAATTCCAGATTGGTATAAAGGAAAACAATAATATTTTTATATAATGAAAAAATTAAATACATATATATTAGAAAAACTTCATCTAAATAAGGATATTAGTTATAAACCAAAAGTTGGTGATAAAGTACTTATGATTATAAATCAGTGTGATAGAAATTCTTTAGATAAAGAATTTCCAAAACCTCATGGAAAGCAATGTTTTTTAAAAGTTTCTAAAATTAAAGAAGTTAATGATAATATAGTAATTGTACCATTTTATAGAAAATATGGATATAGTAATGAAAAACCACAACTTCTTGAATTTAAATTAGTTGAAATTAAAAATTTACATTATGCTGAATTAGTTGATAAATATGATCAAAATTTACATGGTGTATTACTTAGTAAAGAAGTTGCATTAGAAAATATAAGAGATTGGATAAAGACTCGTAAAGGTGTTATAAAATATCCATTAACTGATAAAAAAGAATATAGTATATGGAAACCCGTAGAAATGCCAATGTTTGCATATTTAGGAAATATAGAACAAAGTTTATTAGATTAAATCATAAAAAAAGAGAGGTTATAAAAACCTCTCTTTTATTTTAACTAACTATACCTTTCTTTTTCATTTCTTTCCAAAGAGAATCAGCATTTGATATACATTTCTTAGCCATATCTGATGGATTACGTTTTTTCTTAGAAATAACATTTCCATGAACATCATATTTAATATCATAATCAGCTTCGAAGTCTATAGAAGAGAATAATTTAGGAACAAGGTCACACATAAATTCATTATAATCAGGAACTTTTCTACTAATCTTAAGATCTTTAAGTATATCTCCAATACCTTGTTGAGCTTCTCCTTGTGTAATAATATATGAACCATCTTCATTATCTGTTCTAATAGTTTGTTTACTTGTTGACATTAATGAGCCAGCAAGAATTTCAGCTAATGATGATGCTGTAGTTTTTATTGTTTCAGTCTTAGTTTCTGTTTCATAAGTATATTCAACAGGTTTATTCTTTTCAGTAATTGTCTGAGCTACAGCAACAATACTAAGAGGACCAATAGCAGGAACTATAGGAGATTGAGGTTTAGGTGTATATGTTGTAATAGTAGTTGTTACTTCTTTTTCTTGTTCAACACCTTCACCAATAATATCACTGTGTAAAGTATCAGTTAAATAACCAATCTTTTGTTCAAGTATTGTCTTAGTATTATCTAATCCTTCTTTAATGATATTATATTGTTCACTAATATTACTCTTTATAATATATGAAATATTTTCAAAATTATAACTATTACTTTGTTTATAATCATTGAAATTTTTATTCAATGATTCAGATAATTTAGTAAAACCAGAATATGTATTATCATTAAAATTATTTAATGTTATATTTAATAAACTAGAATAACTCTTAATAATATCATCTCTTGTTTGAGATAATTGTTTATCTTGATTTATTTGTTTATTAAATATATTACCTAAATCATATGATAATTTATTAACATTATATGATTGTGATAATAATTGTTCACCAATAGATTCTCCAATAACACTTACATATGTTCCTAATTCATTAAAATTAGATATTCTTAAATCTTCAGTAAATATATAAGAAGCTACTGTAAATGGTACTGTTTCATATTTATATTTATATGAATAGTATGCATAAGAATCAATAACATTCTTAATAGAATATGAATTAGTATTTATATCCCAGAACTGAACTTTATGAGATGTTGCAGGGATTAATTCAGTATTATAAAGAACTGGTATTTTTTCATTAGTAAGTGGAGTTGCTTGTAAATAAGAAAAATATTCTTTAGAAGTATATGCATGTTGATGTTCTATTTCTTTGATATTAGTTGTTGTAACAATATCATTTTTCTTATATAAAGTAACTTTTAATGTACCATATGAATTATCAATATCTTTAACATTTATTGTACCATAATAAGTATCATTTTCAAATGTTATAGGACTTGTTGATGGATAATCATATTCAAAACCATTTAATATATATGTATATCTTTCTCTTTCAACAATTTCATTTACCATAGCGACATATGAAATTGATGGATGATCTATTTCAGCAGTTAATATATATGAATTTGGTATAAAATTATATGTTATATTAATTGATGAAACTTCATCTTTTGGATAGAAATTATATGAAGAAATCTTAAATGGTTTTTCTTCTATGCTATAATTTTTATGAAAATATCCATCTCTTTCAACTATTGTCTTATGTTCACCATTATCTAATACAATTTCTTTATATGCTGGTTGAACCCATGTATAAGTACCATCAAATATAATCTCTTGTTCATTAGATATATTGAATGGTTTATTAATATTTATTGAATTAGTGATAATATCCTTAGTTTGTAATATTGTCTTATCAGAATTATAATTTCTGAAATTAAATTCAGATAATTCTACTAATTCATATAAATATTTATTAGGAATAAATCCAAGATATCCAATATATAAATTTAATGAATCATTATTAGTATTTAAATAATTATTATAATATAATTCATTATTAGCTGATACTAATGCTGAGTCTATAATATCTGATGAAAAATCTGATTGATTATTATTTGTAGTATTATCTCCTTGATCAAATTTATCAACTTTTGTAGATGATGTTATATCTAAACCATTTATATATATATTTTCAACACATAGTTTATCAAATGGAGTAAAAGATATACTATAACTATATGTTTCATACGTAATAGGAATATTAAATATTATACCATAAAATTGGTTATTCATTTGAATAACACTTGGTACATTATTAATATTTAATTGATAACTATCAAGAGCATTATATTCATATGTTGATGTTTCATCTATCTTATAATATAATGAATATCCATTAGAATTAACATAATATGCTGGAGATAATGATTCCTGAGATAATTGATAATAATTTTCAGAAAGTTCACCATTATTTTCAGTATATGATATATAATACTTATCATAATTATATATAGATATATCATTGCTTACTTCTGTTTTATCTAATGTAATATATGATGTTGTTATAATATCATATGAATATTTTGTTAAGTTCTGTATATGATGATTTAAATATAATTTCTTTGAAATTTTACCACTCTTACCATCAAATACAAGAGCATTTGTATAATAACTACCATTTTTATCAATATTTATACCATCATTTATACAATATGAATTATAGAAATATTTTGATTTGAATAATACATCACCAGTATAACATGAATTTGGAATGTTATTATAATTAGGATTTAATTCAATGTTAGTTAAATCATTATTTAATGATGATATTGTAATATGTTCATTATCACAATATGTATAATATGTTGTTTTATATTCATAAAACTTAACATCATTTATACTATATGAATAATTAGTTGGATCTGATACTAAGTTAACTCCTGTTAATATTTTATTTTTATCAAAAACTAATAAAGGACTTTCATTATTAATATTTTTATTTTCTGATAAATCAGATATAAATACATTTTGTACTTTCTTAGTTTTTTCTTGTATAAAATATTGTTTATTTATAGACATATGAATATCATAAGATTTTTCATATGACTGTATAAATTTATAAAAATCAAAATGTGCATCAGAATTAGAAGAATAATTAATTGGTTCTTGTTCATTTATATTATCATAAAGATAAGTCTTATAAATGATTCCTCTTTTATCAACATTATAATATTTATCATTTACTTTATATAAATATTTAGTAAGTTTATTATCAATAACTTTTAAATATTTATAATTATCTGATAATTCATTTGCTGTTAATTTTGTCAATAATAATGTATATAACTTATCATTTACTTTATATGTCTTTAAATTATTAATACATTTTATATCACTTGAACTATAAGTTCTATCTGAATTTGTACGTTTAAATGTATTAAATCCAGTTTCATTAACATATATTCCAGATAATGAATTACCTGAATTATTAATTAATATATTTTTAGCTTCATTATAATCAATTTCTTTAAAATTACCTTCAAGTGATACAATATATTTTATTTTTTGTCCATTAATATCAAAATTATTTAATAAATACTTTGATTCAGGATTTCTCTTAATAGTATCAATATCTGCATCTTTAAACCATTCGTCTTTAGCAATTGAATTAATTGCATCTTTAATATCAATTAAAGATATTATACCATCACGTCTATCTAAATAAGAATATATTGTATTACCAGTTAAATCAATATCATATATTGTTGTATTTGAATCTATTGATATAAATTTAAATACATCACCTGATACATCATTGTTTTTATATAATATAATATTATTTAATTTATACTCAGCAAGCTTATCTATATTAATTTCTGAAGTTTCTAATGCTTTATAATTTTGTTTAATGTAATATAATGAATTTTTATCAAATCTTCTATTTAATCTAGAATTACATTTTGATATTGTACATTCATCATCAATAGGTCTATATTTAAATCCATAATATTCTACTGATCCATCATGTATAAATCCTTTATATGGTATATAAGTATTATCTACACATTGATAATACTCTTCATTAGAACTTAAGATATCATTTATATCTAAAGTTGTAGATTGTGATGTTACTTGTAAATATTGATAATCATTTTTATATCTTGGAGATTTACTTAAATCTCCAATTGTTTTTTTACTTTCACCAGTTTTTAAATAATATTCATATTTAACATAAATATTTAAAGGTAATTCTTTTAAGTCTTTTACATCATCATATTTATAAGGAGAATAAACATTAGTAATAGATGAATATTTATAATATTTATTATATTCACTATTATTTGATTCAGAATTCTTTACAGTATTTATAAATGAATCTAATGTTAAAGAAACTAAAGATATTTTTACATATTGTATTACCTTTTCATATATATTATTTTCATCAGTAATTTCATTTTTATCAGTATATTTTATAAACTTATATGTAAATACATTATTATTTAAATCATTATCAATATTTTGTGTAATTGGATAATCTGGTAATACATTTATAAGTTTATTATAAGTGAAATTATTTCCTAATGATTCATTATATGTATATGATATATATGCATAATATAAACCTGGATTAGGTTCATTTGGTATATTCTGATATGTTGTTTCTACTAAGTTTTTATTACTATATAATAATTTAAACTTTAGATTATAATCATCATTTTGATTATTAGAATTATTATTTATACCTTCTACAATATATTCATAAGAAAATAAATATGATGGTAAAAGTTCACGGTTTTTAAATTTTAATTTATTATCATTATTAACATCTGATTCTAATGTAATATAATCATTATTTAATACTAATAATTGTTCTCCATTTTTAAATGAATAAATAACATTTTGTTCAGTTCTTGGATTTAATTTTACAATATTAGCATTTACATTATATGATAATCCATCTACGCCAATTTCTTTTACTAATGGATCTATATATTCTATTTCATTATTATCATTAATATAAGCATATGCACGTATACCATAATAAGTATAACCATTTACTGTTGGTAACTTAGTATAGTTTGTATAATGTTTTGTTTTATTATTTGATGAATTATCAATATATACTGTTTTATCACCACTAGATATTTGTGGTATACTAATATCAACACTATGTACTGTAATTTCATCTTGACTAATCTTAGAATTTACATTACTATATGTTATATTTTCTTCATTATTATCTATAGAAGCTGTTGTATCATCAGACATATAGATATTAATGAAGTTTTTTAATTTAAAAGTATTTTTTGTTGTTTTTAAATAAACATATAATCTATCTTCAGAACGTTCAACTATATAATAAAAAGCTGAATTCTTATATCCTTCACCATTACCTTTAATGATTTCATTACCAGATTTCTTATATGGATATACTAAATCATTACCATAAAAAACTGTTATATTTCCATTAAAGTCTGTTTCTCCATCTTTTAATCTAAATATACATGCAGTTTGTTTACCAGCACCAACTAAATTATTATATAATTTTATTGGGTTTGTATAATCAACATAACAATGTGTATTTGCTGAAGGTTGTATAGCTTTTGCATTTGTTATACCTTCTCCAGAAGTATTATTAGAATCTTCTTTAAATATTAATGAAATGTTTAAAGAAGATGTATGTTCTTTATTTTGATTATTTAATGAATATAAAAAGTTTTCACCACATAACCATACTGCAGGAGGAATACTATTAGTTGTTATTCTTGCATCATTATTTAAACCTATAGTATTTAATTTAAATTCAAAAATATAAGTTTTATTAGTATTATCAAATTCTGATTTATACCAATTTATAGAATTTATATTATTACAAGTACTAACAGATACTGTTTGTGTAGATTGAGTATTACTCCATTCAGGATTTTCAGATTCTTGTGTTACTTGTATAGTTTCTGTAGAATTATATATATATTCATTATATGATGATTTATAATATTTCCAATTATGAGTATTACCATAATATGTATAATCAATATCTTCTAATCCATCACCATCATTTATTTTAATTTCAATATTGTTATACATATTATTTGTTACATATGAATAACAAGTTAATATATCTTTATGTTCAGGATTATAATGATTATTATGAACAAAATTATTATCTAATTTAATATTTTTTATTTCTGTTTTAGATTTTACTCTAAACCAAATATAATTAAATAAATCGCAATATTGTATATTAATATCATCAATATCAATATTTGAATTAAATTCTACTGCATATTTATTATAAAATAATTGATTAACATCATTTAATTCTACTTCTTTTCCATTAAATGGTGTTATTTTTTTAAATATTATTTGAAAGTATGCAACAACATGACCATTACTGTCATTATGTTTTTTATATATTAAAGTATATATATTTTTTGATGTTTCTGATTCATTTCTTTTATAAAATTTAAAAACACCATCTTTTCTTGTTGATTCATAATTATATTTAGTAGTAATATTACTAAAAAATGTTTTATAATCTATATTATTAAGAAATATAGGTTTTGTAAGTGTAATAATTGTAGTATTATCTACATCACCATGACTACTATCATCATCATAAGTACTACTAGTAAATGATGTTTTACAAGAATTTAATATTAAATTTGCTTGTTCATAATCAATATTAAATAAATTTTGTAAAATATAATAATAGAATGTAGAATCATTATTTTTAATATAAATTTTAGAATATAAATAAACACCATAATAGTTATCACTATCATATGAAATAGCTGTATTAGGATGTGATTCATAATATTCTAATGTTCCTTTTGTTTCAGTATTAGATATACCACTAAATACATTACTATTTTGTTTTGTTGATTGTGAATAATTACTATTTGAAATGCTTGTTCCAACTGTTCTAGTTGTTGTTCTTGCTGGTTTTCTAGCCATAAATTATTTAATATATACTTATATATATAAAAATAATTTTTACTAGTTTAATATAAATAAAAAAGAGAACCATTTTATGATTCTCTTATTATTTCTAATAGTATTTCTATTAAATATTCTTTATTTTCTTTACTAAGATTTTTAATATCAGATAATTTATTTCTAATATAATTTACTATTGTATCTTGTAGTATTTCTCGTTTATCATTATTTTTTATTTTAAAGAAAATATCTTTTATAATATTTTTTGGATCTATTTCTATATCATCAATATTATAATCAGTCTTGAAGAATTTCTTATGTAAATCTATTAAAATATCATTTAAATAACTATACATAAAATCCATATTTAATATAGATAATGGAAATAGTTCTTGAATAGTTACTTCTTTTTCTGTACATATATTTTCATTATCAGTATTTATATATGTTAATTTTAAAGAAGTATTATGATATGTTTTATAGTTAAATACATAATTATTTAATATTTCATTAAATTTAACATCATTACATATTACATTAAAGATGTCATCTATACCATTCCAATAAAATATTATTGGATAACCATTATTGTCATTCAATAATGTATGTATATCTCCTTCATTAAATACTATATTTATAGCAACAAAACATGAATTTACCATATTAAAATATATATATTATATATATCTATTATAGACAATTAAAAAAATATATTCATTTAGAATTATTGTATTAATTGACTAAAAATATCTATATTTATAAAAATATTGTACTACTTGTTGATGAGAGAATTGTTAGTGGGTGATTTACATTTTGGTATAAAATCAAATTCAACATATTGGTTAGATACACAAAAAGATTTTTTTGAAAATCAAATATTTAAAGTTATAGAAGAAGAAAATATTGATAGAATAGTTTTTCTTGGTGATTTATTTGACATCCGTTATTCTATTAATCAGCAAATTGGAATTGAAGTAAAGAATATTATTAGAGAACTTTGTAATAAATTCCAATATCCAAAACAAATTATATTCTTAGCTGGTAATCACGATTATTATTCTCCACTAGAAGAATTTGATATTTATAATGCTTATGAATTAGTATTTGGACCAGAATTTAGAAAATGTTATCCAAATGTTAGATTTATAACTAAAGAGCCATATTTAGATGAAAATGGTGGATTATTTCTTCCTTGGTATTGGACAGAAAACCCTAATCATTTTGATGAATTACTTTATAGATATAAATTTGGTTCTGAAGTAAAAGCAATATATTGTCATGCAGATTTGACTGTTTGGCCTGGTGGTAGAATATCTTGTCTTAAAGGAATTCCTGTTTATTCTGGACATATTCATTATCTTTATGATGATGAAATAGGAAATCTTCATAATCTTGGTGCAGCTCTTGCTCTTACATTTGGTGATACTAATCAAGATAGATATTTATATATTCTTGAAGATTTTAAGATTGTAAAAACAATTACAAATGATACTACACCAAAGTTTAAGAGAATATTTAATGAAGATATATTTACAGTAACTGGAGAAGACTTTAATAATTCTTATATGCAGATTTGTGTTAGTTCTAATAACATAAATAAAGCACAATATATTGATCAATTAAAATTAATTAAAACATCATACACTGATGCATACATCAGAATTCATGTAATAGATGATGATCAGGAAAGAAATCCACAAATTATTACAGAAGGATTTAATACAAATATTGATAATTATATAGAAAGTAATATTCCAGAACATCTTAATGATAAATATATAATGATAAAAAATAAAATAAACAATAATGATTAAATGTATTTTTACAAATATTAAAAATGAACATCGTTATCTTGAACAGTGGATAGAATATCACATACGTTTAGGATTTAATTATTTTATATTTTATCAAGAAAAAGATAGTATTTCTCATGAGGATATAATAAATAAGTATAATAAAGTATGTAAAATTGATTTTTTTGATTATCTTTTTAATGAAGATAGTTTTGAATTAAAAGAAATTACATCCTTTAAACATTTATTAAAGAATTATAACAATATTGATTGGTTAATAAATTTAAATCCAGATGAATATATATCATTGCCAGATAGTATGACAATTGATGATCTATTTTATAATATAAATGATGAAGTAATAAAAGAGATTATATTAGATAGAAAAATATATAATGCTAATGGATTTATAAATGAACCTATGAATGGAAATTATAGTTTAGTAGATACATATATAGATTCAATAAATGAAGATAAGTTAGCAACATTTTATGATACTAATACTTCATTAATAAATTATAAAAATACAAAAGCTATATTAAATTATAAATCATTTATAAATGAGTTTAATTGTGATAATTTAAGTAATGAATTCCCTTATAATTATTATGATTATGATAAAGAAAATATTTTGTATTTAGATCAAATATTCATAAAATATTTTATAACTAAATCATTTGAAGAATTTTATAATAAAATAAATCATAATGATATAGATATGAAGATAGGAGATTTTTTTATATATAATCCAGATATGATTGATAAAATACCTGAAATAGAAAATAAATTTAATATAAATGTTTTTATATAACATATGATAATTAAAGATATTAAAATAACTAATTTTAAATCATTATATGGTGAAAATTATTTTAATTTTCAGCAATTAGATGGTTTGATAAAATTATCAGGCCCTATTGGTAGTGGAAAGACAAGTCTTGCTGAAGCTATTCTTTATGGTCTTTATGGAACAATTCAAGGACAAACTAATACTAGTCTTGTTGCTTGGAATATGAAGAGTTGTACAGTAGAGTTAAATTTAATTTCAAAGAATAAAGAAGTACATATTATACGTAATTCTATAGAACCTCTTATCATTGAAATAAATGGTAAGACACTTTCAGCATCAAGTAAAAGAAATACTCAAGAAATTCTTGAAGAAGAAATTTTTGATGTTCCTAAGCTTGCTGTAACAAAAATGTGTATTATATCATTTAATGAATTCAGTAATTCTCTTGCTAAGATGAATCCAGCGCAGACTAAACAATTTCTTGATGATATTTTCGGATTTAAACTTTTTACTGAATATAATGATGAAGTTGTAATTGAAAGAAAGAATCAGATTAATGAATCTACAAAACTTAATGCTATTTATTCAGAAACTGAAAATCAAATAAAGAGACTTAAGGAAAAGAAAGAACAACAACAAAATGAAATAAAACTTTCTGTAGATACTAATGCTTTGAATAATGAAAGAAAAGAATATGTAGAAAGTGGTAAAAAACTTAAAGAAGAAAAGAATGAATTAGAAAAAGAACAACAGAATAAAGTTAATGAAGTAAATAAAAAGATTGAAGAAATTTCTAATAAGATTACTGAGTATTCAACATTAGGTCGTCAAGAGAAATCATATTATAATACATTCAAATCTGGTATATGTCCTACATGTGGTAGTAAGATTGATGAATTACATATTGAAGAACATAAAAATAAAATGTTAGAATATGCTGCTAAAGTAAATGAATATAATGCTACTAAAGAAGAATATAAGAAAGAATTAAGTATTATTGCTCAAGAATATAAACCTAAATTTGAAGAAATTTCGTTAAAAATTCAAGATTTAGTTAAAAAGATTAATAAAATTGATTCAGATATTAAAATTTATGAAAATAATCTTAAAGTAATTAATTCTAATTATGATGATTTAATTACTGAGCAAGAAGAAAAATTAGCAAATATTAAGAAAAATATTGATACTAATGATATTGAAATTGGTGAATGGAATGAAATGAATGAATTATTTACTAAGACTCTTAGATATAATCTTCTTGATACACTTATTCCTCATATTAATAAATCAATTCAATATTATATAAATAAACTTGATCAACCATATAAAATTGAATATGACCAAGAATTTAAACCTCATATTTATGTTGATACATTTGGTAAAGAAATTTCATATGGTAATTTAAGTACTGGTCAAAAGAAAACACTTGATATTGCTATTATATTTGGTATTCTTCAGAATATTATTGCAAATGTTAATTTTAATGTAATATTCCTTGATGAGTTATTCTCAAATATGGATAGTGATTCAAGAAACACAATGCTTGGTCTTATTAAAGAAAATTTCAAAGAAGACAAATCAGTATTTATTATGAATCATGCGGAAATGAGTGATGATTATTTTAAACATAAGATTAGAGTATCATTACAACAAAGAAAGATTACATTAAAGAAACTTGGTGATATTGTAGTTAAAAAATCAATTTATGATCAAATTATTTAAAAAATATTACAAAAATTAAATAAAAAATTATATTTTTATATGAAGATATTATTTTATAGGTTTGTTCAGAAGTATTTATGCTTCCGTTGATATTTGTAAAAGAATAGATTACATTCCTATGAAGTTTATAAATATATCCAAATAAACTTTTATGAATACTTTAAAAACAAAATCCGTAAATGACGGAAATTTAGCAAAAATTGCTGTAGGAAAATCTTTATTAAAAGAGTACAAAACATCAGAATGTACAAGAACCGTTTATCTTAATGATGGTGATGAATTTCAAATTCAGTTATTTAATCCAGAAACAACAGAAATTGGTGCAGAAATTTTTATTGATAATGAACCATTATCAAATATTATAATTTTGCATCCAGGTGAAAGAATGTGGCTTGAAAGATATACTGATAAGGCAAAGAAATTTAAATTTAAAGTTTATACTGTAGATGGTGATTCTAAAGCAGTAGAAAAAGCAATTGCACATAATGGTGAAATTAAGATTAAATTTTATCGTAAACAAAAACCTATTGTAATTGAAACTTATAATTATCCAAAAACTTATATTTATAAAGAAGTAAATCCTAATCCTTGGACAACTATTTATTGTAATAATGCTTTAGATGCAAATTCAATAAATAGTATTAGTGGTGATATAAATATAAATTATTGTGCAACAACAACTGGAGATGCTGGTAAAAATGTATCAAGAGCAATGCCTGAAATTAAATGTTTTAATGCAAGTATGCCATCTGCATCAAGTGTATCAAGTGGTGGTTTAGATTTTGCTGATGGTAGTTCTGTTGCTTGGGCAAGTACTGATGACAATGTTTATGATTTATCTTTATCTGATTCAGTAGATAATAATTTAATTGAAACAGGTAGAGTTAGTGAAGGTAGTAAGTCAAATCAGAAATTTGAATCTGTAGATATTGATCTTGAATATTTTCCATTTAGAACAGAAGAATTTAAGATACTTCCTTATTCAAGAAAACCTTATACAGTAAATGATGCAAAGAAACTTTATTGTTCAAATTGTGGACATAAATTAAATACAAAGTTTAAATATTGTCCATATTGTGGTGCAGAAATTGATTAAAAATTAAATATAAAAATTATTTTTACATAAATAAACAAATATATAATTATATATAGAAATGAGAGAAGTCAATATTGATGATGTAGAAAAAACTCTTTCAGGACAAATTCAAGAATTTAAAGAACCAGATGAAAAAGTAGTTGAAGAATCTACTATTAAATCTAAGCCTGAAAATGATGCTACTCAATATCTTGGAACAAAACTTACTCATAAGATTGGTGGATATGGTGAGACTGATAAAGAAGCTGATAAAGAAATGGTAGAAGAAAAACACCTTTCAAAAATTGGTGAAAAAATTGGTCAAAATGTAGAAATTCGTGATGGTTGGATGGATGTTGATAAACGTCTTCTTGGCGATAGAGCAATCTTTTATCCAGAAGATTGGGAATTTAGAATTCGTCCTGCAACAGTAGAAGCTATTAGAAACTGGTCAACAATTGATGAAGAAAATCCTAATTCAGTAGATGATGTTTTTAATGAGATCTTAAAATCATGTCTTTCAATTGTAACACCTAATGGTCCACTTCCTTGGAGTAATATTCGTTCATGGGATAGATTCTTCTTTATTCTTCTTATCAGAGAATATACATTTATTGATGGTGAAAAGAAAGTAGAATTTACTGAAGATTGTCCAAATTGTGATAATCCTGTAACATTTACACTTAATTCACAAAGTCTTATGTATGATCTTCCTGATCCAGAAGTAATGAAGTATTTCTCAGCTGAAGCTCAGAATTGGTTAATTGATCCTGCAGAATATGATGTTGAGTGGCCTGAACCTATCACTCTTTATCTTCCTACTCTTGAAAAAGATGCTAATATCAAAGCATGGCTTATTGATAGAGTACAGAATAAGAAGAAGGTAGATAATGTATTTGTTAAATTCCTTCCTTGGTTAGCACCAAAGATTAGTAAAGATTTAACAATTGCACAAAGACAGATTAGAGAATATGAGGTTAAATTTAAGAGTTGGGACACAGAAATGTTCTCATTTATGGATGAAGTAATAAATAATATTACTGTAATGCCTTCAACAAATTTAATTCAAACATGTCCAACTTGCGGTGAGGAGGTAACAGCCGCTATTTCCTTTCAAGATGGAATCCGTTCTCTATTCAATATGGCAGGTGGACGTAAGAAATTTGGTAAAAAATAAACTTTACATTTGTAGAGATTGGCATATACAACCTTCTGAAATTGACCGTCTTGTATATTTTGAGTATGAATATATACTTCAAGATATCAATAAGGAAAATAAGGAACAGGAAAAGAGAAATAAAGAAGATGAAAAGAAATATGGTAATATGGGTAAATTACCTAATTACAATAATATGATGAATTCAGCTTCACATAATATGCCTAAAATGCCGAGTTTTAATATGCCTAAATTTTAAGAGATTTACGAAAGTAAATCTCTTTTTTATTTAATTAATATATTATTAAATTTTATTTTTATACATAAAGAAGTATAATTTAATTAATAGATATGAATAATTATAATGTAGATATTGCAAATAAAATATTTACTTATGTTAAACATGGTGCAGATATAACACCTTCTATAAAAGAAATATATGCTAATTCTTTAATATTTATTGGTGATGAACAACAAATATATGTACCAGTTATTGATACATATGTAGGTGTTGGTAAAACAAAATATAATGAATTATCAAAAAATATTCTTTGGGTTCCATCAATTGGTGCATATAGTATTACTACAGCTTATGGTAATAATATTTCTTCTGGTGAATATTCTGTATCAATTGGTGAAAATAATGTTTCTTCTGGAAAAAATTCATTTACACAAGGAAATAATAATTTAGCTGCTGGAAAAAATTCATTTGCCAGTGGAGATAATACAAAGGCATTAAAAGAAAATTCACATAGTGAAGGTTCATTTTCAACAACATATAGTAATGGTTCACATGCTGATGGTTATTTTTGTGAAACACATGGTAATTATTCTCATGCGCAAGGACATAGTTCATCAGCTAATGGAGATTATTCATTAGCTTCTGGAATAAGTGTTGTAACTGAAAATATCAATGAATCAAGTTTTGGTAGATATAATAAATCTAATACATCAAATAGTCAATATGGTAATAAAAATAATACTACATTTTCTATAGGTATTGGTTCATCTGAAATAAGAAAGAATGCATTTGAAATAATGGAAAATGGAAATGCATATCTTATTAATGTAGGTAATTATAATGGTTCTAATATTTCTTCTGCTACAACTCTTCAAGATGTAATTAATAGACATTTACAATCAGGAGTTGAAGTAAATACTGGTAATCATGTAATAAATAATATATCAGTAAATCCAATTAATGGTGACATTAGTTATACATATCATAATTTAAGTGGTTCAGATTCAGGTAATTTCTTAACAGGATATACTCAGACAGCTGATGGTAAAATATCTGTATCAAAGGGAATATTTGAGACAACTCCTCATGAAGTAAATGGAGATTATGTAATTACTTATGCTTATATTAATAGTGGTGGTAAATTACATTATAATTATAGAAATTTATCTGGTTCAGACTCTGGTAATTTCTTAACAGGATATACTCAGACAAAAGATGGTAAAATATCTGTTTCTAAAGGAACATTTACAACAACTGGTCATAGTAAGACAAGTGAACAAAATTATGTAGTTACTTATACATATATTGATTCAACAGGTAAAATACATTATGATTATAGAGATTTATCAGGTACAGATTCAGGAGATTTCTTAACAGGATATACACAAACTAAGGATGGTAAAATATCTGTTTCTAAAGGAACATTTACATATGCTGGTACTGATAAAGAAAATACTGCTCAATCTCATGTTATAACAGATATAAATATTAGTTCTACTGGTAAGATAAGTTATAATTATAGAAATTTATCAGGTAGCGATAGTGGTAATTTCTTAACAGGATTTAGTCAGACAAATGATGGTAAAGTAACAGTTTCTAAAGGAACATTTACTAATTCAAATATAGATGAAGGAATTCATAATTTAGTAACATATATAAGTACAAATCCTCATAAAGTTGTTACATATACTTATATTGATTCAACTGGTAAAATACATTATACATATGATAATATTTATGTAGATCCTCAAAATGATTTCAAATATCATGATTTAGGAATAACTCAAGTAACATATCAAGGAAATGAGAATTTTGTATATGCTATTACTGGTATTTCAACAACTAATGGAAATGCAACATCACATACAGTAGCATATCAAATTTCTGGACTTCCTACAAAGAAATATGTTGATGATCAGTTTAAAGCTAATGATGCTTTAAGATATTGTGGTACTGTTACTCCATCAGCAAATCCTAATGGTACAATAACATTTACTCATGTTACTGATCCACATCCAGGACATTCAAATCCTGATTATGATGCTGGTGCTGTTTATAAAGTAAATGGAACAGGTTATATATTCAGTGAAAGAGTTTCTAGTGGAGATATGATGATTTCATATTCTGATTCTAATGAAGCAAGAACAAGTTCACTAATAGGATGGAATGTAATTAATCAGAATATTGATTTAAGAACATTACCACAAACAGAAGCATATAATGGTAGTACATCAACAACATCTGATAAAGTATTAACAAATACTTATCTTACAAATGATGGTTCATTATCATATACAGCACATTCATTATCAGTAAATAATAAAACTAAAACATTTAGTAGTGCAAGTCAAGTAAATAATGATAGTGCTCAAGATTTATTACGTGTAGGTACTGGTAAAGGATTGAAAGTATTAACTGATGTATCTTTAAATCAGAATGGACTTACAACTGAATTAAATGCATCATATACATATTTATATACAAATCAAAATCATCATGCTGGTTCAGTATCAAATAATTCTGGTTTTATATATTCTGTTTCATTATCTAATAGTGGTGAATTATCTGGGCAAACTAAATCATTTACTAATACTAAAACAAATAGTTCATCATCACATGTTGTTACTAATGTGAATTTATCAACAGATGGTGGATTTAGTTATAGTACAAAAGATTTATCAGTAACTTCAGGAAGTAGTACAAATGATGTAACAAGTGGAGTAATAGTTAAATTAACTCAAGCTGGAGATGGACAAATTTCATATGCTTACAGAGATTTATCAGTATCAAGTGGTAGTGCTAAAACAGCAACAACTATTACAAATTCTACTAAATTAAATGTATTAACAGGTATAACTGCTGATAAATCTGGTAAAATATCATATGCTTATAGTCAGTTAAATACTACTCATAGTACAAATACTGGTACTCCTCAAGATCCAATTGAATTAACTACTTCTAATACAAATGTATTAACTGGAGTTTCAATTTCAGCTGATGGTGTATTAAGTTATACATATACTCCAGTAAGTATTGGAGATTCAGATCATGCTGGTACTTCAGCTGGTCTTGATAGTGTAAAACTATCTGGTGCTAATAGTGGTGTACTTACTAATTTATATGTTGATTCTTCAGATGGAAATAAATTAACATATGTAATTACAGATGCATCATCAAATAAAGAACAATCATCTGGATTTATTTATAAGATTGTACAAAATACTTATGGTATAGTTACTGCAACTGGTAGAAACTTCTCATCAACAGGAACTGCTGCTACTAGTACATTAGTAGATAGTTTCAGTTCAAAGAGATTTATTACAGGAGTAAATTTATCAAGTAGTGGAGCATTAACATATACATATGATGATGTTACATTTGGAATAACACATAGAATAAAAAATGTATCATCAAATAATACAATATATTTAGCTGGTGTAACTGATTCTACAAATAATGCTATTAGTTATCAATATTTTAATACTAATACTTATACAACAAATGGAGCATTCTATACAAGTAGTGCTATAATTGGAGGAGATTTAAGTATTAAAGGTAATACAACAATTGGTGATGCTTCAACAGATACAGTTACATTAAATGCTGCTACAATAACAATTAGAAATAATACTAAGTTTACTAATTTAAGTAATCTTTGGGGAACAATATAAAAATTAAAGAGGAAGATTAAATCTTCCTCTTTTTTATGATATTGAAATCTTATTGTTTATATTTTCTTCATTTTTTATTTTATAAAAAACTTCTTCAGTTACACTTAATATAAAATTACCAATATAAACAATATATAGTTTTTTAACCTTTAATTCTTTTTCTAAAGCTTTATATGCTTCAGAATTATATTCTGGTTCATCATCACGATGTAAAAATATCCATTCATTAGTTTCAAATAAACATATTACTTGTGATGAATTAAATAATCTATTACTCCAAAGACTATAATTATAATCTCTTTCATGAGAACTATAATCTTTATATTGTTTATAATAAGATTTTGCTGTAAACCAAAACATATATAATTAATTTTTAATAAATCTTGTTACACCCCTTGGATTATATTTAGGATATAATTTTATTTCTGGATCATTAAATGTAATTTCTCTTAAACCATTAACTAAATCTTCAAGACCATTTTTTATAAACCAATCTTTTACACCAGTAATATAGAATATATATTCATCATTTTCATTTATAGTAAAATTCCAATTAAATGGTACTTTATGATTAGTATAATTTCCATCTTTAGCCAATGTAATAAGTGTTTCTTTTAATACATTTATTTCATGAGTATGTTTACTTGATTTATAATTATTTTTTGAATTTAATTTAATGAATACAATATTATCATAATCTACATCAATATATGTAAATTTAAATCCTAAAATCCAGCAATTCTTTTCTATATAAGAATTGATACCTTTTTTAGAATCTGTATTACAAATCCTAAATATATTATACCATTTTAATGAATCAAATTCAATAGAAATACATTTATTTCCATTATCAAACCATTTACTAATCATCTTTCTCAATTAAATTATTTTTTACCTGTGGTTCTATAAAATAAATTTTATTTTGAATAGATGTCATATATGAATTAGAAACAATTTCTTGATTATAAATTAATTTTTCAAGTTTATGTTGTTTCAATTCACCAATACTTGTACTTAAGAAAAATACCTTTTCTTTTTGTTCAGGATTAGTATAAATCCATTCAAATCTAAAATTAGAGTTACAATTAGGTTCATCTTTGGCCCAAAGGTTCAGACATTCTTTAAGAACATTAATATCATGATCTTTATAATCAAACTCTGAATTAATAACTATCTTAATTGGAGTTTTAGAATATTTTCTTAATTTATATTTTTCAATAATATTCATATCTTTTAATTTTAATAAAGTCTAATTTCAATTCCCTTTTCACGTGCTTTCTTCATCTTTCCAGTATTACTGTCAAGAGAATTAGTAAATACAATCTTAACTTCTTTCCATGAACCAGTATTACGATATTCGGGATGTTTATTAAGAAAATCTCCCTTAGAAAGATAATCATTTGGTTCACCAGTCATAATAATTGGAATCTGATCTCCACGAATTGCTTTGGCTTCTTCTACTTGAATACGATACTGATCCATATCAAAGCCAATAGAATTAATTATATTCATAACTTGAATATACATAGGATTTTGAGTATCAAAAACCCATTCATATGCAATCTTAGGAAGTGATGTCCAATCACCATCACCAGACTTAATCATTTCTTTTTCAATTTGTTCTGCAACCTTTACACCACAAAGAGGGAAAGAACAAGAAATAATAATATCTTTTAGAGTAAGCTTTTTAAGGTATTCATTAAATGATTTCTTAGCATTAGTTCCAAGTTTACCACCAAGAGCATTATCTATTTCATTTCCAGAAACAAATAGAATATTATTTGGAACAGGTTTTTCTGGAATATCGAAGAATTCATCACCTTTACACTGTTCTTTAACATATTCAAAAATTGTTTCAGCAGCAGAAGGACCAATACTTGGAATATTCAAAGCTTCAGCAGAAGCAAGAAAACTATTTTTAATAATTTCTTCTTCAGAAAGTTTCTTATAAAGATGAACACCATCTATAATACAATCATTAATATCAATAAGTCCTATATTAGATTCATTATATTTAGATGTATCAGTAATCTTATAAATAAAAGGAATAATATCACCAGCAAGTGAAAGAATTACTTTAGTTCCAATACTGATTTTATTTTCAAGAATATAACCATAATTATGTGCAGAAGCTCTTGTAACTTCTTTACCATCCATAATTACTGGATTTACAATAATAACAGGAGTATATTCTCCAGTCTTATTAGAAAGCTGCCATTTGATATCTACAATTTCAGTCTCTTGAAGTTGAGGAGCAAATTTAACAGCAACACAATCTTTAGGACGATGTTCAGTTAGATTATTCTCTCTTAAACCAGCAATTGGTTTAAAAACAATTCCATCAAGAGCAAATGGACAATCTTCATTTCTATAAGATTCAAATTTATGATAAAGTCCTTCAAGCATTTTACTATCAAATTTATCAATAGTAAAATAAAATTGAGGTTTATCAGGATAATCATAACCCATCCAATCCATATCAATCCATCTAGCATGATCATCCATAATTCTGATATCATAAATGACAACAGAAAGGTCATTAATCATATCTTCAATTTCAGGAGTATAATCCCTATTAAGAAGACCAGATACGAATGAACGAGGATTTACAAATTCTGAATATTTAGTTTCAAAAACAAATCTATCAATAAGAACTTCTCCACGAATAACATAATCTTCTGGAATTTGTTTATTAAGTTTATTAATATCAGGAAGAAGTTTATTAATAAGATGTTTGTTCAAATCTTTACCATATTCACCATCACCACGTGAAGAAATAAAAACAACATTATTCTTCTCTCCACTTACAGAACATTCAAATGAACAACCATCAAATTTAGGAGTAACAATAAACCAATTAGCATTATTCCTAAGAAGATATTTATTAATGTCATCTACATAATCACTAAAGATAATCTTTCCTTCAGAATTCTCTTTAATCTGAACCTTAGAAAGACTACCCATAATAAATGGATGTTTAACTGTATATGTAGGATTTTTCTTCGTGCCAATATATGATTTATTTTCAAGTCCAAGTCGCTTTTCAAGCTCATCAAACTCAAAATCTTCCATTATCGGCTGTCCATTATAATATGCTTCTTTTGCTTTGTTATAAAGTTCTAAATCAGTCATATTTATATAATATATTTATTTTACACATTAATATAGTATAAAAATTAAAAAATTCAATTATAAGCCATTTTTATTATATTCTTTAAAGAAAAGAATATATCCAGAAAATCCATTAGGTAGTTTTCCTTCAGTTACAGATATAAATTCCCAATTCATATGTTCACATATTAAATTTATTGCATCTTCTGTATTTTTAAATTTAATATTTCCCATTTTTTCATAGAAATTACATTTTTTATCTACTGGTTTATAATATGAAATTATTTTATCTTCAAAACCATCTACACATATCTTACAAAGATATTCAGTATATAATACTCTATACATATTTATTTTATTTAAATTCTTTTTTTAATGTAATAGTATAAATATTATTTGCATATGATACAGATACTACTGAATAATTGAATACTTCACAAAAAAATGAAATTGCTTCAGATATTGAATATATCTTTTTAAAATTTTTAAATTCTTGTGGAAATTCATTTGCTTTTACAGCAAATACTTTTGATGTAAATAATATATATGGAGTAATAGGAGTATAAAAGTTAATATCAGAAGCACTAATATTAATTACTTTATATACTCCTAAATTAATGTCTTTTTTATTTTCCATTTATGATTAGCTTTTTACGACCCAATCTGCAAGAGAAGTAATAAGATAACCGAGAGTCTTATAACGACACTCAAATCCTTCTCCTTCTACCCAACCCTTAGCAGCGGTAAATACCTCATTAGACTTATTCTGTCCTTTTGAACCAGGATTAGGATTAATATCAATATCAACGTATGCAATAGGAACACCATATTCGCGGAGTGACTTAGCAACATTGATTGATTCTTCTACTTCCTTCAAAAGTCTTTCAGATCGTTGTTCACGACGATAACGAGGTACATTCCAACGACGGAAAATACAGTGAGCTCCATGTCCATGTTCACCATCACCCTTATCATACATAGCAATGATAGTAGAGAAGCAAGTCTTACTACCCTTACTCTGTGAATCAGTTCCAACCATTACATCAATGTTTGGATGATTACGATAATAATCACGTACATACTCTTCCACATTAGGAAGCTTTTCTCCGGTGAACTTCTTAAAATCAATAGTTCCAGTCATTTTTTAAAAAAATTAAGTTATTTATATTTGTTAAATAAAATATCCAAATGTTATAATCAATCCGAAAAACATAATGGATGTCTGTTTACAATTATCATTATATCTAGTCAAGTTATGAATTCCAGACAGAATAAAATTCTTATCAAATTCAATACTAATAGCATAAGGATTAAAAATAGCAGTTTTCATATTCATTATTTTTTATGTTCAAAAATAATATAGTATTAAAATAGTAAAATTCAAAATAATTGAATAAAAAGTTCTTTTATTTCTATAATAATATATATAAAATTTTAAATAAAAATATGATTATAATATTAATAATCTTATTAGTAATAATATTTATTTGGTTATCTATATATTCAAATATAAAATTATATGATACAATTTATTTTGGTCCAAATGATGATCAGGTTGTTGTAATAAATAAAACATTATTTAATGTAACAATTTCATTTATTCATTCTAAGCCAATCAAAATATCATTATTAGAATTTATCTTAAATTATTATTTAGTATATTAATATGGAACAAATTAATTTTTTAAAAGATATTGATAAATCTTTACCTACTTTAAGTATATCTGCAACTCTTGGTCTTATAGCAAAACCTAAAGATCAAGAACTTATGCTTGAAAATACTTATAATAAACATTATAATAATCCAGATAGTGAATATTATCATTTGTCAAAAGATGAAATAAAAGCTATATGGGAAGCTAAAGCTGCATCATCAAGACAATATGGAAGTCTTCTTGATGATTATATTGGTATTAAATTAACTGGTACTCCAAATGATTTGGAGATGTATAAACTTGATAATGATGTAGATGGAGATGAAAGATTAAAAGGTCTTATTTCATCTTTTGAAAATTTCTGGAGTGTTCTTACAAAATCAGGTGATATGGAGTTTATTGCTAGAGAAAAGACAGTATATTATAAAGTAGGAGATACATATATTAAAGGTAGATTTGATGCTCTTTTTAGAAATAAGAGAACTGGTAAATGGGTAATCATTGATTGGAAGAGTTCAAAGAGTATAGATTATAAAAATGTATGGGAAAAACTTCTAGGCCCTGCTAAGATATATGATGACTGTAATCATGTCACATATACTATGCAAGGATTCTTCTATAAAACTGCTCTTATTTATTCTGATTATTTACCAGAAGGTACAACTGAAGATGATGTAGAATTTTTAATAGTTCAACTTCCTGGATTTATAATTGAAGGAGAAAATAATTTTAAGATACATAAACCAGCATTTAAATATGATAAAGCGTTTATGGATAGAATATTTGATTTTGCTATTAAGAAAAATATGTTACTTGAGAAAAAAGATGAGTAATATTATTGAAAATATTTATCATTATATAAAAGAAATAAAAATTGATAAAGAAAATAAGGCATCATATATTTATGCTGATATAACTCCAGAATTTATAAATCCAGAAACAATAGGTAATTATAATAAAGAAACAGCTGAAAAATATAAAATTAAATAATTATGTTTATAGAAATTAATCAAATTAGTCGTTATTGTAATAATAATGAACAAGATGATAAAGGTAATTGGAAATATAAAGCAGTTGTTATAGGAAAAATACTTATAAATACTGATGAAATTAGATGTATTTCAGTTGATGGATTTGAATGGGAAGATAGAGAAAAATATATTGTTAAAGAAAATTCTCAAAGATATTGTGTATATTTTGATAAAGATAGATATATTAATACTGATTTACAATCTTATAATAAAATAAAGAAATATGTATTAACAGAAGAAAGTTATGAAAAAATATAAAATATTATTTGCAGATCTTGATGATACTTTGATAAAAACAAAAAGTGGAAAAACATTTGCTCAAGGTATTTGGGATATGGAACTTAAATTTGATGTCCTAAATAAAATTAAAGAACTTGAACCAGAATTCATGTTTATTGTTACTAATCAAGGAGGTATTGGTAAATTTATTACAGAATCTGATTTTAATAAAAAATTAGATTATATTGAAGCTTGTATCAGAAATTATATTAAACATCCAAAGTTTGCTGCTATACAATCCATGTATTGTGATTCTATGGATAAAGAAGATCCATTTAGAAAACCAAATCCTGGATTAATAAATTATTTTATATCAGAATATAAATTACTTGAAAATGGATATACATTAGATGATATGTTAATGATAGGAGATGCTTCTGGTAAAGAAGGTGATTTTAGTGACAGTGATATAAAATCAGCAAAGAATGCTAATATCAATTATCTTGATGTTGATGATTTTTTGAAATGTGTATTTTTATAAACATATTAAATACTTAATAAAATGTAAGCAATATAAGCTTACATTTTTTTATTTTTATATATAATGATATTATAACTATATATGAAACAACTTAAAGAATATTTAATAAATGAAGTTGCCGCTGATTTAGCAAAACATTTAAGATATTTTATAAATGATAAATCTGATGAAGCAAATGATAAAAGATATCATTCAACAAATTCAGAAGAAAAAGCTAAACAAAAAGGAAAAATGGAGGCTTATGAAGAAATCTTAAATGAGATAAATAATTATTTTGATAATTTATAATATGAAAAACCTTAAAGATTATTTATTAGAAGAAAAAGATGATATTACTGCTTCAACAAGTCGTGGTGATATTAAGTTTACTATATGGAAAGCTCCAGATAGAAAAGTAAAATGGTTAAATGATAATGAAACTTATCAAAAGATAGAATATAAACTTGAAGATAAAGAAGAAGGTTTGTATATAGACTTTTTACTTGGATTTAAAGATGGTTCTTGGAAATTATGGATTGGTAAGATAGGAAGTAATTCATATGATGATGATCCATATTGTTCATTTGAAACAAAGAAATTTGAAGAAGGTATTATTGGTGCACTTGATAAAGTAGAAGAATTTGTTAAGAAAGTAAAAGATGATCCAGATAGTTATATACAATTTTATAAAACATTATAATATAATATAATATTATGAAATCAATAAAGGAATATATTCAAGAAAATTTTGATAGTTATCTAAAACTTTCTAAAGAAGATAAAAATAAATTATTAGAATTAGATCATAGATTTCATTTACTATTAGTTGAATATGGTAAAGAACGTATTCATTTTGCTCATGTTGAAAACATTAAAGAAGAAATTGAAAGAATTTCTAATTTAATAAAAAATAATAAGACTTTTGAAATTAATAATAAATATGAAAAAAGTAAATTTAGTGATAAAGAATGGGTAAATAATTTATTACAAAAATTTAATGACTTAAAGAATGAATTTGCAGATTTAAATACATGTTATTTAACAAAATTTTATATAGATAAAATTGATAATACAATGGAATCTATTATCTTTTTTAGAGATTATTCAAAAAATAAAATATTTCCAGAAAATATTAGTAAACCATCAGAAAAAGTATATTTAGAAGCTGTTAAAATATTAAAAGAAAATCCATTTATAGATGTACATACATTAAAAGATGATATTTATAAACGTAATAAAGATCCAGAATATTCTAGAGAAAGATTACAAGGAATAATTGATAAATTAGGATATGGTTGGAAAGTTATAATTGATGATAATATGATTCCTAGAATGGCTGTAAATCCAGCTGGAAAATTTTATATTAGTCGTACTAATTTATTTAGTGAAGTAGATTTACAATCTTTAGAAGTTCATGAAATACAAGTTCATACTGCACGAAAATATTATTCATTAAAAAGTGGATTATATTTGTTTTTACATGGTCTTCCTGGTAGTAATGTATTAGATGAAGGAATGGCAATATATAATTCATTAACAAAACCTAAACATGTTAAACCAAATATATTATTTTATATAGCAATTAAAATTGTAATATTATATCATTTATATACAATGGATAATTTAGAGTTATTTAACTTTATTAAATCATTAACAAATGCTCCTGATAATGTTATTATATTATCCATGATAAGAACTTCCAGAATAACAAATTATAATAAATTAAAAACATCTTCAAGTGATGGTAGTTATTTAACTGGATATTTAATGGTTAAGGATATGTCACAAAATCAAAGAGATGAATTATTACAATATAATATTGGACCTCAGCAATTACAAGAAATTCAATTAATTAAAAAATTTTTAAAAGAAAATGATTTTAAAGAAATACAAAAAGTAAATGCTGAAAATAATATAAATGATAATGATAATGATGAAGAAATAGAATATTAAATATATAAATTATAAATATGAAAAGTTTAACTAAATTTATAAATGAACAACTTTTTTTAACTGAATCTATATTTGATTTAATTAAAAAAACAAAAAAACAAATAGATAATGATTCTGATAATAGTGATATTAAAATTGATGATAAAACTATAGATTTTAGTAAAATTATTGATAAAATAAATATAAAGGATAATGATAAATTAATAAAAGATATAGTTGAAATTCTTAAAAAGAATGTAAATTCATTTAAAAAAATTAGACCTACTTTAGATAAATGGGATAAATCAAATTATAAAAATCATCCTGTTTATGATTGGGATGTTTTAATTGGAGATGAAGAATGTACTAAATTTATTGAAAAACTTATAGATATTTTAGTTGATCAATATGGTTGGAAATCATTAAGAGAACTTGGAGATTATGAAAATGACAGTGAAGAACCAGAAGAAGATACTTATAATACAGCATATATAGCATTTATATTATCAACAATATCTGAAAATTTATAAAATAATGAAAAATATAAATAAATTCATAATAGAAAAATTAAAACTTACTAAAGGTATTAATAGTAAAATGCCTTTAGACAAAGTTTTTAATGATATATATGAACTTGTTGATGCGTTAAATAGATATTTTGATGATTCTCTTAAAAAACCTATAAAGGTAATACCAACAGAAATTTGTTTTCGTCCAACTGGTCCTTATGGAAATAGTGGAGTATATGTTAAGGAACATTTTATTATTGAATTTAAAAAAACTGGTACTAGAATTAGATTTGGTTATAGAGAAAAGGATTATGGATTAGTAATGCAATTTATATATGAAAAACTTGCTAGATCATCAGGATCAAAGAAATATTCTTATGGTGATATGAGAACATTTGATGGATATAAATTTGGTAAAGATAATTTCTTGCAATGGTTACTTAATCCTGAAAATGAAAGATTAAAAGGAGTAATAGTTGATTATTTTAATTTGAAAAATGAATAAGAGTTGTTAGAGGTAAGTAAACTAATAACAAATATATTTTTCAAAATATCTTGATTACTTTTAAACAAACTACTAGATCTGATTGTAATAAACACATTATTAAACGTGAACATTACACAAGAAAAAATGGTTCTTGGAAACCAAAGAAAAAGTTTGAAAATAAAGATGATGCAGATGAATGGATAAAAAAATATAAAATGTACAGATATTCTTCATATATTTGTAAAAAATGCGGATGCTGGCATATAGGTATGAAAAAATGATAACAATTAACAATTACATATTAGAGAAATTACATCTTAATAAAAATATAAAAAATTACTTTTGATAATAAAAAAGAGAGCTAAATAAATAGCTCTCTTTTTATTTTATTATACTAAACGATATATTTATCGTTTTATTTGTTAAATCATCTCAGAACTAAAAAGAAGCGCCAAAGATTAAGCTTTTATATTACTTTTAGCAATCTGTTTTTCGATTATATCTTTTACTTGTTTAAAAGATATTGGAGTATAATTATTATTGTCTACACCAACATCATATTGATAAGGAAGTAAATAATCTAGACGTTTGACATCAGGACTTGTTCCAGGATGTTCTTTATTTGAATGTACATGTCCAAAAAGTTGCCAAGATGGTTTATCTTTAAATATTCCATCAAATGTAAGGAATGGAAAATGACTTAAATAAATCTTTTGGCCATCAACGCAAATATTCATTTGTGCGGCAATATCTTCAAAACCTTGTTCAATATTACCTTCACACATTAATTTATAATCATGATTACCATGAATTAAATAAATTTTACCATTCAATCTACTTCTAATTTCCCAGAAACGATTTATATTACCAAACATAAAATCACCCAAATGAAATACAATATCATTTGGTTTAACTACAGAATTCCATCTTTTTATAAGATCTTCTGTCATTTCTTCAGCATTTTCATAAGGACGCAAAGCATACTTAATTATATTAGCATGATGAAAATGAGTATCACTAGTAAAAAAGATATTATTCTTTTGAGTACTAAATTGTACTATATGTGTTTCACATTTAAACATAACTAAATTTCTCTAACATTAATATTTGGAATTAATTCCAAATCATTTAAAACACCCTTTAAATTAATACATTTTTCTCTTACTTCATTGAGTATCTTACCAAGTTCATTTCTGCCCCAATTTTTATAATTATCAAGCTTTAAAGCAGAATCCTGATCACAACCAATTCCCCAAATCCTATCATATGGACTTGCCTCAACAAACTGCTTACCATCATATTTAGGATCAATAAGTTTATCTCTAAGTTCTTTATTCTGGATAAACTTAGCTGATACTGCAGTTTTCATATAATGTACTCTGACATCATTCCATCTCTTGTCATCATATCCTTTAACTTCACGACCAAGACGGCGAGCTTCTTCTGGATCTGATGTTTTTAATATTTTCTCTGCTGTTTCAGTATCAAAGAAAAACATTGCTTTAAACCACATAAACATTTGCTCAGATGAAGAAAAGTAAAAAGGATCATCACCGTCAGCAACATAATATGGATTTGCAAATTTTATTTTACATTTTGTAAAATTACAAAATGGATGTTCTTTCCAAAAGAAAACATAATTATCAGTTATCCTCATAACATTTAGTAATATTTAAATTATTTATATCTATTTCTTGTAAATTATTATAAATTGTTATATATGCAGTAGCAAGATTATAATACTCTTGTTGAACGTTCTTAATCTTTTTAATAAGATTTTCCATTATATCTTTACTCTTTTCCTTATATAATTCAAGAGCTTGTTCAATATTTGTAAATATAAATCCACAATCTGTATCATCTAATAATGATTCATGAATAATAAGTGGATATGAACAATCTTTCTGTTTAGCTATATATGTACCTTTTACACGTTCATGTGGATGTAAAGGCTCTTCAAGTATATATTCTTCAATTCTGATATATCCTACAGAAGTACCTTCATTGACAATATATATTTTATCACCAGCTTTAAGTTCTCTAAACGTTTTCATAATATTTGTTAAAATGACACCAATTTAAAATATCTTTAACTAATCTATTATATTCTTCTTTAGAAATTTCAACATAATCATCAAAGAAATCACTTACTGAAAGAACAATATTATTTGAATAAGTAAAATTTACATCACCAATAGCATAATAATGTAATTTATAACTATTACCTTTTATACAAATAGAATTAATAATATCAACCTTTTTAGGTTTAAATAAAGTTATTGTACCAGTTCCATCAAATTTTCCACGATAATATTTACCAATACTATCATTCATTTTATTGATTTTATCATTATTAAGTAACTTATTATATTGATAATTTAGCTTTTTAAGTTTTTCAGCTGTTTCTTTAATATCATTACTTAATTTATTAATCTGCTCATTTAACTCCATAAATTTCTTTATTAATTTCTTGTTTTACATTCTTTTTAACAGTAGTTCTAGGTAATGTATTTTCAGCAAAATACTCCCACCAATTACCAATCTTTCTATGATTTTTATCATGAAGATGGTAATCTGTTTTCCATGTACCAGATCCTGGAGTTGTCTTATTTATTCCAAATGGTTTCATACATTAAGCACTTGATATAATTTCCAATCATTATGATAAGTTGATTCAATAGAAAAACCTACATAATGTAATCTTATTTGATTATCAGGAGTATCATTGTTATTATAATATAAATATGAAAATGTATATGCTTTACATCTTGAAATATCTGTATCTTTTAATATAAATAATTCACCAGTTCTTTTAATTCTATAGTTACTCTGAACTAAACGTATTGTAATCCTATGTTCTCGACCCTTTGTAAACATTGAAGGCTTATCTTCTATAATGTCTACAAAGGGATTTCTATTAAGATATTTTATTTGATCTAACCAATTTAAACCATTTTCACCATCTTTATTTCTTGACATAAGAAACTTAACTGTTGATTCATAACTTTTAGCAATTTCTTCTCTCTTCTTTTCTTCTCTACGTCTAATTATATTATCAACAATTTCAGATATTTTATTAAATATTTTCATCATCTTCATCTTCAAAAACCATCATATTTTCTACCTCTAACATTTCAATAGCGGTTGCACAAAGAATGAATTCATCTTCATTTATGGAATCATATTCTGTTCCATCAGAAAGTCTTTCAACATCATATATTACATTATTTTCTTCATCAATATAATAATCGGTAATCCTTACAAGATAATCTTTACCTTCCCAACTGTAATCAATCCATTCAACAATATCACCTGGATTATACTTATGAGCAAAATAATTATACTTTTCTACAAAAAGATTTTTAATAAAATTAATGAAGAAATTAAACATAATTATAATATTTTAAAGTTTACATATAAATATAGTATAAAATTTCTAAAATTCATTCATCATAAGTATATGTTAGATGATAACAAATACTATTAGAATCCTCAGATACTGAGACAAGTTCCCAACCTGCATTTAAAATCTCAGATACAATAGATTCATTAAGATCAGTATCAAAACCAATAAGTAGTGGTGAATTGTTTTCATTAATTATTTTTGAATCTACATTATATCTGTTTAAAATTAATTCATGACTTAATTTAGTATCAGATTTAATTCTAAGAGTTTTATATACTATTTTTGTTTGTCTAATTTTATTATTCATATCTTTAGTATTTATAAGTTATAGGATCTAATATTTTCTTAGCATATTTAAGAGTTACATTATACTCTGTAACATTTTCTACAGGAAGAGAGAACATTAATTTATTCATCAAATCTTCCATAATTACTCTAAGTCCTCTAGCACCAAGTTTACTTGCAATAGCTCTTTCAACAACATAATCAAATACTTTATTATCAAATGTCAATGTAATACCATCTAATATGAATAACTTTTGGTATTGTTTTATAAGAGCATTCTTTGGTTCAGTAAGAATTTTTCTAAGAGCTTTTTTATCAAGTTCATCCATATAAGTAATTACAGGAAGACGACCAATAAGTTCAGGAATAATACCAAATGACTTCAAATCTTCTGGAGAAATATGTTTAAGTATATTTTCTTCATTAGCTAATTTATCTCTATTTTCATTTGTAAATCCAATTGAATGTACATTATATCGTGCTTCAATTTTCTTTTCAATTCCTTCAAATGCACCTCCGCAAATAAAAAGAATATTCTTAGTATTTACATAAATAAGTGGTTGTTCTGGATGTTTTCTACCACCTTGAGGAGGAACACCTACTACACTTCCTTCAATAATTTTAAGAAGTGCTTGTTGAACACCCTCACCAGAAACATCTCTAGTAATAGAAGGATTAGCACTTTTACGACCAATCTTATCTATTTCATCAATAAATATAATTCCTTGTTCAGCTTTTTCTACATCATAATCAGCTGCTTGTAAAAGACGAGAAATAATTGTTTCAACATCATCTCCTACATAACCAGCTTGAGTAAGAGATGTACAGTCAACAATAGTAAAAGGAACATCAAGCATCTTGGCAATTGTCTTAGCAATAAGAGTCTTACCTGTACCAGTTGAACCAATAACTATACAATTAGATTTTTCAATTTCTACATCATCATTAATATTCTGACTAGAAATTCTTTTATAATGATTATAAACAGCAACTGAAATTCTTTCCTTTGCATTATCCTGACCAATTACATATTGATCAAGAAATGATTTAATTTCAGTAGGCTTAGGAATACCTTCTATATTTTTTGTAAATGCTAATTCTTTATTAATATCAGTATATTTCTTACCTAATTCTAAACATTCTGAACAAATACAAGCATTATTACCATACATTAACAATGATGTATTTTTTTCAGATTTACCACAAAAACTACAATATTTCATTTAATATAATTTAAATTTAATAATATACATTAATATAGAAAAATGGAATTAAATTTAACTCCATTCATCTTCATTATCATCATATCTTATTGAGGAACAATATGTCAACAAATCAAGATCAGTAACATTATCTAAATCTATATAGTCTCCATACCCAAGGTGCGTTGAATCCAAATATATTGAAATCATTGGAGAAGGACCAGGATAATCTACTAACTCGAATTTAAATTGTCCATATTTACTATTTACAATTCTTTCAAGAGTATTCATATTAAAAATTAAATGTAATTTTATAAAGCAAATTTCCTGCAATAGAATTTATCTCTTTTGAAATAGATTCTTTAAGATCACTTTCACAAGAAATTTTTATTGAGTATTTTTTTGAATTAGAATAATATCCTTTTTCCATTACAGTAATATTCATCACTGTATTATCAGAGTTTACTTCAGCAATAATACTAATAATTGTATTATCAGATAAAACTGCGTTTGCGGTATAAGTGTTTTTAAAAGCCATAATTAATCAAAATAATATAACATTTTTTTATTGTCAAATACCATAGCATATGCAGTCATGCTATCTCCTAATAATTTCTTTTGGTGATTTATAATTCTTTCAGCTGCGTCTCTTGCTTTGTTTTCATCAGTATAAGAATCATTACCACAAATAAGTTTCATTCCATCATAAATCTTAACTGAAAACTTACCAGAAGAAATAACATTAGAATTCTTTTTCATAATATTAAATATTTACATTACTAATATAGTACAATTTTTTAAAAATTTATTTTTAATATATGGAATTAGTAAAAAAATATTCAATAAATTTATTAAGAAATAAACTTCTTGGTAAAAAAGCACACTTTACAAGTGATTGTCAATTATTTCCAAATTTTGACATTAAAGGTAAAGTTGTGTCAATTTCTTTATTAAATGGAATTCCTCTTATAAAAACTATTCTTAATAATGGAAAAACTATTTCTATAGATGGAGGAATGTCTAATCTTTCTTTTGAGCTTTTATAACTTGAACTATTGGTTCCCAATATTCATATTCACGACATCTATCATCTTTATTTGGTTCTTCAAGACGAATAGTAGCAATAATCTTTTTAAATAATACTATTACTATTTCTGGTCGATATGTATATTGACAGAAACCAAATTTATATTTCCATCCAAGTGGTTCAGTATGAATGGCAAACCATTTATTCTTAAAATCTCTATAAGTAGCATGAATATCCATATAATATTCACACCAATTATCATTTGGTCCACAATCACCCCAATGCCATTTTAATTTAGGTTTTTCAAGATTAAGAGTTTTAGAAGCCTCTTTCCAATCTGTCCACAGTTTATGAAAACCTAAATCAATATATATCTTATGAGTATATAATCTATGTTCTTTAGAAAAATACCATTTTATTTTATTCCAATTCATATTAATCATTCTTAAATATATAAAACAACATAAATTCTTTTATATAGCCATTATTAAACCACCAACATTTGAAATGTTTGTACATTCCAATTTCATATTTACCGATATTAAAACTAAATAAGTAATCTCCCATATAAATAAAAAATGTTTCTATAAAAAATATAGAAACATTCATTTATATTATTTATTAAAAATTAACATCCGCTACTTCTTCCACTTCTACCACATCCATAGTCTGAATAACTATTACTTCTATAACTTCCTCCACAACTACTTCTGCTACTTCTTCCACAACCAACATCTGACCAATCTGATGAAGAGTGTGATGAAGATGATCTAGATACTTTCTTTGGTTTACTCTTCTTTAACTCATCTTGTACTTGTTTCCAAAGAGTAGGATTTTTCTTTAAAATTTTTTGTAAATCATTTGGATCAAAATCACTTAATTGAACATCTTCATTTAAAATATTGTTATTTATATTATTAGCAATTTCTTCACCTATATTTTCTGTCAATCTTGTTAAAAGAGATTTCATAATATCATATTAAATTATTTTATATATAATAATAAAAAAGTGGATATAAATATCCACTAACAATGACTATCATTATAAGAACCTCCACAACCACTACTTACATCCAATACTTCCTCCATTATTACCACAACCACTACTATATGAATAAGTTCTAGATGATTTTGATTTTTCTTTTAGAAATTGTTCTGTTTTTATTTTTGCTATTAAATCATCCATTTTTATTTCTCTCTCATCATACTTATTACAATACCACATAAGTAACATTGTACCTAATGTTTTATCATTTTCCTGTAAATCCTCAAGTATTTCAACAAATGTTGGATTATACAATTTATTTAGTTCATCAATCAACTTATTATTGTTCTTAAGTTGTGCAATTAAACTACCAACATTTCTAGATACAGTTGTAAAATCAATCATATTAAATTTTTATATTTTTTCTCAAATTTATGTAATCCTTCAAGATGTTTTTTATATAATTCTGGATATAATTTTTTTAATTTTGGCTGACCATCAAATAAATTAAAATTATTTACCATAATAGTCCCATTATCTATTCCTTCTTTAATTCTTTTTAAACTAAATTTATATTGTTGCCAAAGTATTAAAAATCTATCTTCCCATTTTCTATGATCAACTGGAGTATAACTACCAGTATATGTAGATGCATAATCATAAATATATTCTGAACATTCAGAAATAAAATCTACTACTTTATCTATATCTATATTATCCATAATTTATTAAATTGATGAAATAGATGGTATTAATCCTTTATTTTCCATTTCTTTTAATATTTCTTTATTAATAT
>Ga0247610_10000349_pt1 | contig 68981 bp, 66 predicted proteins | sample 174DNAGHGhighgp2_FD_193483 | JGI IMG/M metagenome (GOLD analysis project Ga0247610, IMG submission 193483) | Sheep rumen microbial communities from Palmerston North, Manawatu-Wanganui, New Zealand - 1742 DNA GHGhigh gp2 | ecosystem: Host-associated > Mammals > Digestive system > Stomach > Rumen...
AGCTATCATCAGGTAATAATGTTGATTTTGGATTGGTAGTTATGGATGTTAATAATCTTAAGGTTACAAATGATACATATGGACATAGATTTGGATGTCATCTGATTGTAAGATGTGGTCACATACTTCCTACAATCTTTAAGACATCTAAATGCTTCCACGTTGGTGGAGATGAGTTTATTGTTATCCTTTATGGAGATGACCTTAAGAATTATAATAATGTTATTAGTGAGTTTGATAACACATTAAGATATAGCCATATCACATATGAGGATGTAGATTTAATATTCTCAGTCGCAAGAGGATATGCTATATTTAATGGTGGTAAGGATTATAGAGAAACATTCAATAAGGCTGATAGAGCTATGTATGATAATAAAAAGGCTATTAAGGAAGAATATAATCTAGTAGGTAGATAGATAGGGAGGTTTTTATAATGGCATTTTATGAGCTTATTAAGTATGATGGTAGTGGAGTTAACTGGTTAATCAATAAGCATCCAGTTACAGAATTCAATAGGAATTCTAAGCTAGTTGTTTCACCAGGACAGGTAGCGATAATTGTTCATAATGGTAAAATTGAAAAGATTGTTGAGGAAGGTACAGTAAGAATTGATTCTGAGCTTTTACCTATCCTAAAGGGATTTACAAAAGCATTTTATGGTACTAACCCATATCCAATTGAGATTTATTTTATTAATAAGAGAATAAAGCTTGACTTATTATGGGGGACAGCAGATCCATTAAAGCTTATTGATCCTAAGTATAATATTCAAATTAATGTTAGAGCAAGAGGACAAATGGGAATTAGACTTTCTAATTACCAATATTTCTTCCAAACATTAGTTGGTACACTTATGAAGGGCGCTACAATTGATTTTAATGTTATTCAAACATTCTTCAGAGGAAAGATTAATCAAATTATTAAGAAGCTATTAACTGAATATATTGTTTCAAGAAAAATCACATTCTTTGAAATTGAGGCACATATTGATGAGATTGTAGAAGCATTTATTACTGACTATACTCCTGAATGTGAGAAGTATGGATTTGATTTAGTAAGCTTCGCTATTGAATCAATTAATGTACCAAATGATGAGTTTGATAAGCTTAATGAGATTCTTCATAAGAAGGCAGAATTTGACCAGCTTGGAGATCAAAACTATCGTACAATTAGAGGATATGATGTTTATGAGGCTGGTGCTAAGAATAATAATGGAGCCGCAACTATAATGGGTGTTGGTATGGGAATGGGAATGGCTAATGGTATTGGAGCCGGAGCTGGTACTATAATCCCACAAGCAGAGGAGCCAAAGAAGAATATGATGCATTGCCCTAAGTGCAATGAGCTTATTGATTTTTCTAAGAAGTTCTGCCCAGAGTGTGGAACTAAGCTTGTACATAATTGTCCTAAATGTAATGCAGAGGTAGATCCATCTAAGAAGTTCTGTCCAGAATGTGGAGAGCCTTTATATAAGAGGGAGGATTAGGAAATGAATAGATTAAAGATTAGCTTTATTGTAGCTTCAATTATTATTTTAGTAATTGGTTTAATATTTACTTTATCATTTAATAATAAGTTTCCAAGTGATGCGGCCTTAGCCTGCTTTATAGCTTGTAAGGTTATAGTATCTCTATTATTTATTGGAGGAGTATGCTTCGCATTAATGTCTAATGCAAAGACTGGTTCTTCAGCAACAATAGTAGGACTTGGTATATTATTACAATTTGAGCCTCTTTTAGTAAGATTTTTACTAAAGAGTAATATTAATTATAATGTAGCAATTTCATGGTCTATTATTCTTATAAGCATTGCCTTATATGTAGTAATTCCATTTGGATTATCCTTCCAGGATAAGCTAATGGTTAAGTCTGATGAGGCATCAGCTGCAAATGAGATTAAGGTAATGCCTGAAAAGAGATTTGCTAATGACGATAAGGAATAATTATGAGTGATAAGGTAATAATGGAATGTAAAAGCTGTGGTAATGATTTACAAAAGAGTGATAAGGTTTGTAAATATTGTGGCTCTAAGAATCCATATTTTGATCCTAAAAGCTTAGCACCTCATAGGATATCATTATTATCTAATGTAAAAGAGGATGATAATCTTAATCCTAGTGAAGATGATAGTAAAAAGAAAAAGAAAAATAGAATTATATTAATTGCAATTGCAATAATTATTATAATATATATATTTCTTCAATAAATTATGTTAGGGGGAATAATATGAGTGATAATATAGTAAATGAGTGCCCTAATTGTGGAGCACAAATGGATAAAGGTGATAAGTGCTGCAAGTACTGTGGTACTGCAAATCCTAATTACAAGGCACCATATTATAAAAGTGAAGGTAATAAAATAGCTGATGCTATTAATAATGGCGCAGAGGAGCTAAAGAAAAAGAATGTCAATATAGTCGTTGCAATATTATTATTTGTTTTTTGCTGGCCAATTGGCGTTATTTATTTAATTGTTAAGCTTGCAAATTAAAATAAGGGCATATAAAATGCCCTTTTCATTTGTAAAGAGATGTAATCTTATGTTATAATAAGATTAGATAGTTTTTGAAAAGTAGGGGATATTATATGCGCGAGCCCAATTGCCGAAATATAGTTCCTATTAATAATTTATGGCAGGTTGCTATAGATTTCATAGGAAGAATTGACCGCAAGCAAATTGAATATAATATTAAGCTAGCCTATGTTGTATTAAAGGTATGTAGAATTCAATCATTACCTAAAAATATTGTTAAGAAAATGGTATTTTTATCATGCTTTAATGATGTTGGTAAGCTATCTAAGAGAGAGGATGGAGGAGATGTTTCTGTTGAAACATATCTATTCTTAAAATACTTTTCTCCAGTAAAGGGATTTGCTGAGGTACTATTACATAATGTAAATGCGGCTAAAAGATTAGGCCTTGATGCCTATGGTAAGACATTTTCTATGTGTAAGAAGTATGTTAAATATTTAAATGATTTAAATGATAAGGATGCAGCCTACCGTAAGCTTATGGTTGATCCTAAGGATTATAGACCAGTTGATGTTATAGCTCTTACAAAGCTTGTAATGAAGACAGATATCCTATATGAAGTTAATTCTATGCATTATAAGACTGTTGTTTATAATTTCATTTCTAAAATGATTTATGGATTTAGAGAAAGAAACCAATTTATTACAATGCTTGCATCATTATTCGAAATGTATAATAAAACAACTCTAGCCCATTCTAAGGCTACAGCTATTATTGCATATAGATTATCTGGATTTATGAAAATAAAAAAGGAAAGAAGAAAGAAAATCTATATTGCAGGACTATGTCATGACTTAGGTAAGGTTTCTATTCCTTTAAGAATCCTAGATAAGCCTGATAAGCTTACTGATAATGAATATAGAGTAATGAAGAAGCATGTTACATATACTAAGGAAATATTATCAGGAAATATGGATTATGATATTGTAGAAATAGCATATCGCCACCATGAACGTCTTGATGGTAGTGGATATCCTAATAAGGTTAAGGGTGAGAATATGACCCTAGACCAAAAGGTTTTACAGGTATCAGATGTAATATCTGCCCTTGTTGCTAAAAGATCATATAAGGAAGCCTGGGATATTAATGTAGTTAATACAATACTTGATCAAAATGTTAATGAGAATAAGCTTGATAAGAGTGTTGTAGAGATGTTTAAGAAGCATCAGGATAAGGTTCTTACTGACGCTAATGAGGTTATTGAAGCTGCCAATAAGAAATATGATATTATTGAAAAGGAACGTTATCAATTATTTAGAGGTATTGAATAAGAGACTTTGTGAAATCACAAGGTCTCTTTTTTTTGAGCGTTATGTTTGACATTTAATAAAAGATTGTATAAAATTGAATTGTATAAAATGAAAATGGAGGTATAAATATGAACATTTATGATTTTAATTTAGAAAGAAGAAATGGAGAATCTTTTTCTTTAAGTAATAATAAGGGTAAGGTAATGCTTATTGTTAATACCGCAACTGGATGTGGATTTACACCACAATACGCTCCTATTGAGGCTATGTATGAGGAATTCCATGATAAGGGATTTGAGGTAATTGATGTTCCTTGTAATCAATTTGGAAATCAAACACCAGGTAGTGATGATGAGGTACATGAATTCTGTACTCTAAATTATAAGACTCAGTTTGAGCAATTTAAGAAGAGTGATGTTAATGGAGAGAATGCTTTACCATTATTCACATATCTTAAGACTTTAAAGAGCTTTGAGGGATTTGGTGAAGGTGATTTTGCATCTAGAATGGATCAAATGCTAAGACAATTTGATAAGAATTATGATAAGAATCCTGATATCAAGTGGAATTTCACTAAGTTTGTTGTAGATAGAAGTGGTAATGTTGTAGCTCGTTTTGAGCCAACAGCTGATATGAATCTTGTACGCGAGTGCGTTAAGAGTCTATTATAATTATTTTGGCAAATGGGGCTTTGACTTTTTCTTTCCTTTCCAAACCGATAACTTTATAGCCCATTTGTATATAGATTAAGTAGTCATACATTTTTGTATGACTATTTTTTTAATAAAAAAATCTTGTCCTAGAACAAGATTTATGCTTCAAGCTTTTTAAATGATGTAAGTAGCTCATCTACAACATTAGATAATTCCTCTAATGATCCTAAGCCTAGTCTATCCTCAGATTTGAAATAGTCAACAAATGAATAGATTATAGCATTTGCTATAATATCTATTTCAATTCTTCTTACATTAGGATTTTGTGATAAAGCCTTAAGCTTTACACCTTTTGATACCTTATCAATAAATATGCTTTTTAGCTTTTCAATAAATGAATATGTCATATTACTTGATAATAGCTTTCTATATAATGATTCATTTTCAAGCAAAGCTTTTATTATCTGATGTGCATAGGTTTGAATATCATCAGGATTGTTATGAGCGATATAGGCATCTAGTGTTTTATTCATTAAATCTATTATCTCATCACCAAACTCATCAGCTACTGCATATATATCATTATAGTGGCAGTAGAAGGTTGATTTAGAGATATCAGCACGTTTAACAATTTCAGATACTGTTATCTTTGAAATATCCTGTTTTTCCTTTATTAACTGTGCAAATGCTTCTCTAATTAATCTTTTTGATCTTAATGCATTTCTATATTCTGTCATGAAAGCGCCTCCAATTTTAGACAATTTTAAGACTGTTGTCCAAAATTGGACATAAGTCAAAATATTGCCTGTTGTCTTTTATTTCTAGGACTAGTATACTCCTAATTGTAAACGAAGTCAAACTATAGTTCGAAATTAGAATATGGTTTGAAAATGGAAAGGAGTTTTAATATATGGCAGTAATTGAGGTTTGTCATTTAACAAAGGATTATGGCTCTGGAAGAGGAGTGTTCGATGTTTCATTTTCTGTTAATGAGGGTGAAGTATTTGGATTCTTAGGACCTAATGGAGCTGGTAAGTCTACTACAATTCGTCATTTGATGGGATTCTCACATCCAGGTTCTGGTGAGTGTAGAATGCTTGGTAAGAACACATTTAAAGATTATCATGAAATCTTAAGTAATGTTGGATATATACCAGGTGAGATTGCACTTCCTGCAGGTTTAACTGGTTGGGAGTTCATTAAGATGATGCAGGATATGTATGGTATACATAATGAGGAAATGCTTAAAAGAATGCTTGATATTTTTAATCTAGAGGATAATGTGCTTAAGGGAGATACTAAGCATATGAGCCTTGGTGTTAAAAGAAAGCTTGCGATTGTTACAGCATTTATGTCAGATCCTAAGATTTTAATATTAGATGAGCCTACATCAGGTCTTGACCCTGTTATGCAGCAGCGCTTTATTGATTTTGTTCGTGAGGAGAAGGAAAGAGGTAAAACAATTCTTTTATCATCACATATATTTAGTGAGGTAGATGCGACATGTGATCGTATTGCTATTATTAAGGATGGAAGAATTGTTTCAGAGTTTATGGCAAATGATTTGAAGCATGCCTCACTAAAGCATTATCGTATTGTATTTAAGGATATTTCTAATTATAAGAGATTTAAGGATACATACGATAAGAGTAAGATTAATATTATTAAGGATGATAATATTGCTGGTGCTGTTGACGTTACAGTTGATGATAAGAATATTAATACATTTATTGAATATTTCTCATCATTTGAGCTAAAGGAGTTTAATAATATAAAGGAAACCCTTGAGGATTTCTTCATGAAGTTCTATAAGGAAGAGAAGGATTTCGGAGGTGCTTTAAATGCAGGAAAGTAATGACGTAATCATAAAGGTTGAAAATCTAACTAAGGATTATGGATCAGGAAGAGGAGTATTTGATATTAATCTTGAGATTCATAAGGGAGAAATGATTGGATTTGTTGGAACTAATGGTAGTGGTAAAACCACAACAATTCGTTCAATTTTAGGTTATATTAAGCCTACCAGTGGTAAATGTATGGTATATGGTATGGAGTCTTGGCAAAACTCACCAGAAATAGCAAAGTCTATTGGATATGTACCAGGTGAAATAGCCTTCCCAGATTTAAATACAGGTATTGATTTCTTAAAATCACAGGCAGGATTCTTAGGGCTTAAGGATTTAAGCTACGCTAATGATTTAATTGAGCGTCTTCAGCTAGACCCAAGAGCAAATCTAAAAAGAATGAGTAAGGGTATGAAGCAAAAGACAGCTCTTGTTGCGGCTCTTATGAATGATTCACCAATAATCATTCTAGATGAGCCAACAACAGGACTAGATCCACTTATGCGTGATGCCTTCCTTGAAATTATTAAGGCTGAGCATAAGAAGGGTAAGACAATATTTATGTCATCTCATATGTTTGAGGAAATGGAACAAACATGTGATAGAGTAGCTATGATATCTGATGGTCATATTGTAGATATCGCAGATATGAATGCGATTAGAAATAGAAAAGAAAATGATTTTAAAATCGAGTTTAATAATGAAGCCGATTATAAGAAATTCCAGGGTATGGGATATAAGATTTTAAGATTACAGGATCAATATAATCAGGTTACTGTTGAGGTTTTAGATGATGATATTAATGATTTATTCAAGTCACTAAAGGGACTTGATGTAAAATTCATCTCTGAGGTTAAATATACTCTTGAAAAGTATTTCAAGGATAAAATGAAGGATAAGGAAGGAGAATAATTATGTTTTCAAAGGCATTATTTAAACAATCATGCAAGGCAAATGGATTAATGTGGATGATTATCACATTAGCTGTATGCTTCATGCTATCATGTGTTATGTTAATTTCAGGAAAGTCTGATATTGGTGAGGTTAAGGATAGTATTAAGACTACAATTATTGAGGCTAATATTGAATCTAATATGAAGAAGGAGTCAATTTCTACATATGAGATTTCAATTAATGGTGTTAATTATTTTGATGAGGCTTTTGTAAGTGAGTTCTACACTAGCGCAAGCAATAGTAATAATCAAGCTATATATGGTGAAACATATACTACACTTATTGCAGGTGGTGAAGATAGCACTACTGCAAAGACTAAAGCCTTCCAAAATGCATTCGTAAAGCCTGCTTATGAGGCTGCAGTAGCAGATCTTACTGCGTATGCATATAAGTATGCACTTGCAGTAGATAGTACATATACAAGCGATACAGCTGAGGCTAAAAAAATATATAATGTAATGATGTTTGCAGTAAACCCTAATGGAGTTTTAAATGATAATTATGTAAGCTATGGAGATAAGGCTCCAGAGGAGTTTATATTAAATCTTTCTTCATATTTAGAGGCTGATTGTACTCAAATAGTATTAGGTAATACTTCAACAAAGGCAAAGGAATATCTTTCAAGTGATGAAAGAATTGGGTGGGAGCATGATAGAGCAGAGAATGCTACTGCAGTACTTATTGCCTATAATACTACAAGTGAAGAGGCAGTAAAGGCTACAGTAGAATCACTAAGTGATTATGGTGTTACATTAAAGTCATATGATGAGTTTGGATTTACATATGATAAGGTTAAGGATATTTCATATACTGCAACACTTACATATCAAGAAAGACTAGATTATGAAATGTCAAAACTTACAGATGCAGAAAAGACTACAGCAAAAATCCAAGAGATTAAATCTGATCTTGGACTTGATATTGCAGGATCATTCCTAGATAGTCTTCCTACACAGGTATCAGATGCAATTTCAGAAATTGGTGCAATGGATCTATATGGATTAATTGTTGGTTCAATCTTCTTTAAGATGGCAGGATTATTATTACCAATTATTTATATCATTATGGTATCTAATAACCTAATAGTAGGACAGGTAGATACAGGATCAATGGCATATATACTATCTACATCTACAAAGCGTAGAGAAGTAACATTTACACAAAGTGTATTCCTAATTGGTTCAATTGCGGCAATGTTTGTGCTTACAACATTAACATCAGTCGTATGCTATTTCATAGCTGATGTTGATACAACATTAACTGTAGGAAAGCTATTCATAATTAATCTTGGAGCATTCCTTGTGTTATTTGCAATTTCTGGTATCAACTTCTTTACATCATGCTACTATGATCGTTCAAAGAAGAGCATGGCTCTTGGTGGAGGATTATCAATGTTCTTCCTTGTAGCTACAATGCTTGGATTATTTGGTTCACATGTAATACCATCAGTTATCCGTATTGGAGCTCTAAATTACTTTAATTATGTATCAATCATTTCATTATTCGATGTAGTTAATGTACTTGATGGTGGATATATGTGGATTTGGAAGCTTCTAATACTTGTTGTAATTGGTATGGTAGGATATGTATGTGGAGCTATCAAGTTTAGAAAGAAGGATTTACCATTATAATATTAAACACCTTTGGTGTTAGATAAAAATGAAGTATTATATACTTATTTTAGAAGAGTGAGGCAACTCACTCTTTTTTGTGCTATAATATTTTTGTCTATATTTATGGAGGTATCATATATGATAAGACTTGCAGAAGAAAAGGACATTGAAGATATTTTAAGACTATTAGTTCAGGTTAATATGGTACATCATATTGCACGTCCTGACCTATTTAATGGTCCTGCTACAAAATACACATATAATGAGCTTAAAGAAATCATAAATGATCCTCTAAGACCTATTTTTGTATATGATAGTGGTAAGGTTTTAGGATATGCTTTCTGTATACATCAGCAGCATATAAATGATAATATTTTAACTGACGTTAAAACCCTATATATTGATGATTTATGTGTTGATGAAGAATCTCGTGGTAAGCATATAGGGCATATGCTTTATGATTATGTTGTTGATTATGCTAAAAAGAATAATTATTATAATGTTACCCTAAATGTTTGGGAGGGTAATGATAGTGCTATGGCTTTTTATAAAAGTGTTGGACTAAAGGTTCAAAAGGTTGGTATGGAATACATACTAAAATAATTTTTAGATTTGGTGATTTTTTATGAATATTACATTTGATGAAGTTTCTTTTAAATATATAGAAAGGCCTATATTAGATAAGGCCTCATTTTCAATATCTGATAATGATAAGGTTGGAGTTATAGGAGTTAATGGTACAGGAAAGACTACGCTTCTTAAAATGATTATAGGAGAGGAAAAGCCACAAAGTGGTAGTATTACTATATCAGGAGGAGCAAGAATTAATTATCTTTCCCAGGATAGTAGGTTTGACCCTACTAAATCCCTTCTTGATATTATAATGGAGTCCTCAACTAAGGATAATCCTATTAAGGAATATGAGGCTACTTCAATATTATCTAAAATGGGATTTAATGATCCTACAATTACCACAAAGGATTTTAGTGGAGGACAATTAAAAAGAGTAGCCTTAGCAAAGGTTTTATCAACTCCATGTGATTTTATGATTTTAGATGAGCCAACAAACCATCTAGATAATAATATTATTTCATTTTTAGAGAAGTTTTTAATTAAGTTTAAGCATGGTCTTATTATGGTTACACATGATAGATATTTCCTTGAACGTATCTGCTCTAGAATGCTTGAGCTTGATTTTGGTAAGACATATTTATATGATGCCAACTATTCAAAATTTTTAGAGCTTAAGGCTGATAGATTAGAGCGTGAGGCTAAGGCCGAGAAAAGGCTTAAGTCTATATTAAGAACTGAAAGTGAATGGATGCATAGGGGTGTTGAGGCACGCCGTACTAAATCTAAATCAAGAATTGAAAGATTTAAGGAGCTTTCAAAGATTACATTTAATGAATCTAAGACTATGGATATACAAAGTGTATCTACATATCTTGGTCGTAAGCTTATTGAAATCAAAAATGGGGCTAAGGCATATGGAGATAAGGTGCTATTTAATGATTTTAATTTTGATTTAAATAGACAGGATATAATTGGAGTTGTTGGAGATAATGGTGCAGGAAAGACTACATTATTTAAAATAATAATGGGGCTTGAATCCCTTGATAGCGGAGAGCTTATTTTAGGTGAGACATTAAATATTGGATATTTCTCACAGCATATGGAACTAATAGATCCTGAAATTAGAGTTATTGATTATATTAAAAATGATCAAAATCTAATTGAAACCCTAGATGGTACAATTACCGCATCAGAAATGCTAGAAAGATTTTTATTTTCAAAGGATATTCAGTATGCGAAGGTAAAGATGCTATCAGGTGGAGAAAAAAGAAGATTACAGCTTGTTCATGTACTAATGAAAAATCCAAATATCCTATTATTTGATGAGCCAACAAATGATTTAGATATTTACACCCTAGAGCTTTTAGAGGATTATATCTTAAACTTTAAGGGACCTGTTATGGTAGTATCACATGATAGATACTTCCTAGATAAGATTTGTAATAGGCTTTTAGTATTTGATGATAAAAGGATTATCTCATCTATGAAATCTTTTAGTGAATATCTTTTAGAATTAGAGCCACAAAAGGCAGAGCCTATTAAAAAGGATGATAGTAATAAGCCAAAGCATTCATCAAAAAGATTATCATATATGGAACAAAAGGAATTTGATAAGCTTGAGGTAAGAATCAGTGAATTAGATGAAAGAATGAGCTTCTTAAAGGCCGAGCTTAAGAATTCTAAAAATGATTATGTTACTCTAATGGATTATCAAAAGGAGCTTGATGATTTAAGCCTAGAATATGATGATATAAGCTTAAGATATTTAGAACTTTTGGAAAAGGTGGAAAAGTAATTTTCCTCCTTTTTGGCTATTATATATTATGGAGGAGATACATTATGACAGATTATTTACTTATAGGGCTTATATGCCTAGTAGCTATTTTAATAGCTTTAGTTTTAATTCTTTTATTTAAAAAGAATGAAAGACCCTTTGATAAAGAGATTAAGATTTTAAGGGATAAGATTGAGGTATTAGAAAAATCCATACCTTCAGAGGTAGCTCTTAAAATGAATGATAGGATTATAAGCTTAACTAAATCTATTAATAGTGATTTTTTAAATCAGACAGAGAGAGATAATAAAAGAATGCTTGATTTTCAAGCAAAGATTACGGAATCATTAGAATTAAAAATCGCATCTATTAATAAAAGAATAGATGATAATTTAAATGGTATTAATGACAGAGTTAATAAATCTATGACTGATGGATTTAAAACTACATTAGAAACTGTAGAAAAGCTTAAAAAGGATTTAGGTGCCTTAGAGGAGGCACAAAAGGGTCTTGAGGGATTAAATAATAATGTCATTGGCCTAAGAGATATCCTATCTAATAATCAAACACGTGGTAAGTATGGTGAATGGTCACTAGAGCTTATGCTAAAGAATACCTTTGGTGAGACTAGGGGATTAGCATATGATTTTCAATATGAAATTGAAAAGGGAGCTAGAGTTGATGCGATTGTTTTCCTAAATGAAAATAGAACTAATATGGTACCTATTGATTCAAAGTTTTCTCTTGTAGGATATGATAATCTTATAGATGATAGATTAAATGCTATAGAAAAGAAGGAAGCATTGCAGCAGTTTAAGCAAGCCCTAAAGCAAAGAATAGATGAAACAAAGAAATATATTATTTTAGGAAAAACTATTTCATCATCTCTTATGTATATTCCATCTGATGCTATATTTTCATATATTGAAATCAATATGCCAGAGATTTGTGAATATGCAAGAAAATCTAATGTAATAATTGTGTCCCCTACAATTTTAATTCCACTTGTAGCTTCATTTAAGATTATGCAGCTTGATGATAAGAAGAATAAAAATATAATTAAGGTTAATGAGGCTTTAACTAAGCTTGGTATTGAGTTTAAGAGATTTGCAGAAAGATGGCAGGGGATATCAAAAAGTATTGATGCATTATCTAAAAACAAAAATGATTTTGAGATTACAGTAGATAAGATAGATAAAAGATTTGATTCAATATCAAATATCAATCTTCAAGAGATTAGTGATGGTAATAAACTTGAATAATATTATAATTTATAATATAATATTTAACAGTTTGTGAGGTTATAAAATGAAGAAGAAGGTTATATTAGGGCTTTCTGGTGGAGTTGATTCATCAGTAGCCGCAATAAGGCTTTTGGATATGGGATATGATGTCGAAGGATTATTTATGAGAAACTGGGATGCATCAGTTAATAATGATGTGCTTGGTAATCCTACTAAAAATGATGACATTTGTCCTGAGGAAAGGGATTATGCAGATGCCCTTGCTGTTGCCAATAAGCTTGGAATAAAACTTCATAGAATTGATTTTATTGAGGAATATTGGGATAATGTATTTACATATTTCCTTGATGAGTATAAGAAGGGTAGAACTCCTAATCCTGATGTAATGTGCAATAAGGAAATTAAGTTTAAGGCATTCCTTAAGGAAGCCTTAAGGCTTAATGCTGATTATATTGCAATGGGACATTATGCTCAGGTTGAGCATAAGGATGGTGTAACTCATCTTTTAAGAGCTGTTGATACTAATAAGGATCAAACATACTTTTTATGTTTGTTATCACAGCAGCAGCTTGAAAAAGCGCTATTTCCTATTGGTGATATGATAAAGCCTGAGGTTAGAAGAATAGCTTCCTTATATGATTTAGTTACAGCACAGAAAAAGGATTCAACAGGAATATGCTTTATAGGTGAAAGAAGATTTCATCAATTTTTAAAGAACTATCTACCATCTAAGCCAGGTAATATGGAAACTATTGATGGTATTAAGGTTGGAGAGCATGATGGACTTATGTATTATACTATTGGACAGCGTAAGGGCTTAAATATAGGTGGTAATAATAAGTTTTTAAATAAGCCATGGTTTGTTGTTGGTAAGAATCTTATAAAGAATGTATTGATAGTTTCACAGGATGAGCATGATCCATTACTTAAATCTAATAGAATTATTGTTAAGGATTATTCATTCATCGCAGAAAAGCCAGAATATGGTAAGATGTATCAGGCTAAGTTTAGATATCGTCAGGCTGATACAAATGTAATGATAAGAATTATTGATGATAATACCCTAGAGGTTACATATGATGAATCATATGCTGTTACACCAGGACAGGTGTGTGCAATGTATGATGGTCAAATATGTATCGGTGGTGGTATTATTGATGAGGTTTATTATAATGATGAGATAAGGGCATTTTATAAGTAAAGGAAATTGTACTTTATAAAACCCTTTTATTATGTTATAATTTAAATGTTGAATGTTGTTAAAAAAGGTGATTTTTATATGCAAGCAAATAACACAGAAATTAAAGATAAAAATATAGAAGAGGCACCTAAGAGAAAAGGAATGACACTGCCAAATAAGCTAACCCTTATAAGAATATTATTTATTCCTATTATGGTTATCATTTATTACATTCCATATCTTAGAAATAATGATATTTTCTTAAATATCAGCTATTCTAATTTTATAAATGCGATATTATTCGTTTTAGCATCACTTACTGATATGCTAGATGGAAAGATTGCAAGAAAATACAATCTTGTAACTACATTTGGTAAGTTTGCTGACCCATTAGCTGATAAGTGCTTAGTATTTACAGCATTATTCTTATTATTAGCACAGGGATCAATATTAAGTATTTTCTCTACAGTAGTACCATTATGGGCTGTAGTTTGTATTATGATTCGTGAGTTCATGGTTTCAGGTATTAGACTTGTAGCTGCAGGTAATGGAGATGTTATTGCAGCTTCAAAGCTTGGAAAGTGGAAGACAGCATCTACTATGGTAGCTTTAACAATTTTATTCTTCTTTGAAGCTAACAAGTGGGTAGAGTGTGCTGGATTTGTTGTGTTTATGATAGCAACACTTCTAACTGTTGTATCTGGAATTGATTATTTTTGGAAGAATAGAAAAATAATTTTAAAATCAATTTAGTAAAAAGTAATATATTTTTGCAATATATATTATGGAGGTGATTTTATGAATGAACGTGAAGAAGCCCTAAATAAGGCTTTAAAGGATATTGAAAAGCAATATGGTAATGGTTCAATCATGAGACTTGGTGATAAGCCAATTCAAAAAATTGATGTACTTCCTACAGGATCTCTTGCACTTGATAACGCATTAGGTGTAGGTGGATATCCAAAGGGAAGAGTCATCGAAATTTATGGTCCTGAATCTTCAGGAAAAACAACATTCGCATTACATGCGATTGCGAATGCACAAAAGGAAGGTGGATTTGCTGCATTTATTGATGCAGAGCATGCACTAGATCCACTTTATGCAAGAAACCTTGGAGTAGATATTGAAAATCTAATCCTATCTCAGCCAGATAGCGGAGAGCAAGCACTTGATATTGCGGAGGCATTAATTAAGTCTGGTTCAATTGATGTTATTGTAATTGACTCAGTTGCGGCTCTTGTGCCTGAAGCAGAGCTTAATGGAGATATGGGACAATCTATGGTTGGTACACAAGCAAGGCTTATGTCTCAGGCTATGCGTAAGCTATCAGGAGCAATAGCTAAGGCTAATTGTGTTGCTATCTTTATTAACCAAATTCGTGAGAAGGTTGGAATAATGTTTGGAAATCCTGAAACTACAACAGGAGGAAGAGCATTAAAATTCTTCGCATCTGTACGTTTAGAGATTAGACGTGGAGAGGCTATTAAGGATGGTACAGCTATTGTTGGTAATATGACTAATATTAAGGTTGTAAAGAATAAGGTAGCTCCACCATTTAAGTCTTGTGCAGTAGAGATTATCTATGGTAAGGGTATAAGTCATACAGGAGAGCTTGTTGATACAGGAGTTGAGCTTGATATCATTCAAAAGTCTGGTGCTTGGTATTCTTATAACGGAGAAAAGATCGGTCAAGGAAGAGAAAAGACTAAGGAATATTTAGAGCAAAATCCTGATGTAGCTTCTGAGATTGAGACAAAAATTAGAGAAAATATGCAATAAGATGTAGCTTGGCTACATCTTATTTTTTCTCTTTGTTGACAAAGAAATATAATTGATATAAAATAATTCCATAAACCTATGAGAAGAAGGAGTTATATTAACTGATTTCAAGAGAGTAGATGGTTGGTGTAAATCTATAGTCGTGATATAATGATGGGCCTTCGAGGGATTTAGTGAAATATAGTAGCTAAATACGAGTAGCTTCGTTAAAGGCTTTAAGGTGGCTATAATATTATAGCAATTTAGGTGGTACCGCAGGTAATGACGCTTGTCCTATTAGGATAAGCTTTTTTTATTTTAAGGAGGAAAAGGAAAATGAAAAAAATAAAAGCATTATTTGGATTTGGATTAGCACTATGTGCAACAGCAGCTCTTGCATCTTGTGGAGATGATAAGGGTGGAGAGGTTTACGCAGATAAGGATGCAAGAACAATTGCTGTATTAAAGTATGGAACACATACTTCACTTGATGAAATTGAGGATGGAGTTGTATCAACTCTTGAGTCAGGGCTTTCAAATGATTATAAGATTAAGACATATGATTGTAACTTTGATTCAACATTAATTGCTCAAACACTAACTAAAATTAAGGATGATGATTTAGCTGCAATAGTAGCTATCGCAACTCCTGTTGCAGTTCAAACTGCAAATAATTTTACAGATGTTCCTGTTGTGTTTGCGGCAGTATCTGACCCACAAAGTGCAGGAGTATTAGATTCTAATGTTACAGGTACATCAGATGCAATGCAGCTTAATAAGCTTATTGATCTTGCAAGAGAGGTAGATAGTGATGCTAATGATTTTGGATATATTTATACATCTACTGAATCTAACTCAGTAGCTAATGCAAAGACTTTAAAGTCTTTAGCATCCTCAATGAACTTTAATTTAACAACTAAGACTATTAATGGAACTGCAGAGATTACTGAAACATTCAATGCAATTAAGGACAAGGGAATTGACGCTTTAATTGTATCAGATGATAACAATGTGGCTGCTGGAATGGATACTCTATCAAGCCTTTGTGCTTCAAATGATATCGCAATGTATTGTGCAGCAGATTCTGAGGTTAAGGACGGAGGAATGATGGGTTATTCTGTAAGCTATAGCGCTCTTGCTACATATACAGGAGAGCAGGTTTTACAAATTGTTCGTGATAGAAAGGCTGTATCTGATGTAGAGGTTAAGTATTTCAATGATGAGGCCGATTTAAATCTATATTATAATAGTGGATTCTTTGCAAAATGCTCTAAGTATGATGCGTTAGTTACAGCAGATATTCGCGCAAGAGGTACTGATTTATTCAAAAATGAATAATAGAATAAGGGGGATATTATGAGTGCTAGCACTATAATGGACACCATAACGATTGCCGCAGTATTTGCGATACTAGGCTTTGGTGTATTTTTATCATTTAAAATATTAAATATAACAGATTTAACAGTTGAGGCATCTTATGCCCTAGGGGCTGCAATTACAGGTATGATATGTAAGAGTGGAATATTAAATATTAACCATAATATACTACCATTCCTAGCTATCATTTGTGCTATGCTTGGAGGAGCATTCGCTGGTATTATTACAGCACTCCTTCATACTAAGCTTAAGATAAATAGTGTATTGGCAGGTATTTTAACACTTACTGCCTTCTACACTATTAATCTTTTAGTAATTAAAAAGGATGGATTTTCTTACACATCTATTGGACTTTCTGGAAATAAGGGTGTAACATTATTTACTCTTACAGGAAGTGGTGAGGCTATAAAGATGATAGTTATGGTTTTAATAGCCCTACTTGTAGGAGTATTATTAGCATTATTCTTTAAAACAAGGCTAGGTCTTTCTATTAGAGCCTGTGGAGATAATGAGCAAATGACTAAAACTCAATGTATATCAACAGATAAAATGAAAATAATTGGTCTTGCCATATCTAATGCCTTAGTTGCATTTGCAGGTTCACTTTTTGTAATGCAACAGGCATCATTTGCTACTAGTATGGAAAAGGGAATGATGGTTGTTGGAGTCGCAACAATTATTATAGGAGAGGTAGTAGTATTTAGAACACATAACCTAAACATAATGCTATTAGGTATATTTATAGGTTCATTAATCTATAGATTTATCTATGCTATTGCTCTTCGTATTGATTTTATAAATACTGAATATCTTCACCTTATAACTGCATCATTAATTGTTTTAATAATGCTTTTATCAAGGCTTGCTAGTGATTATAAAAAGAGGAAGAATAGAAATATTGCAAATCTAGATCAGGATTTAATGGAGGTGGAGTCAAATGATTAGAATAAAGAATCTAACTGTTGGCTTTAACCAAGGAACTCCTATGGAAAAGATGGTATTAAAGAGATTTAACCTTGAGGTTAATGATGGAGATTTTATCTGCATATTAGGATCAAATGGTGCAGGAAAATCTACATTATTTAATGCCTTATTAGGTACTGTTGATTATAGTGGAGAAATCTATCTTGATGATAAGCTTTTAAATGGAATTCCTCAGCATAAGCGTGCTAAAGAAATTGGAGTGGTATATCAGGATCCATTAAGGGGCACAGCTCCAAACCTTTCTGTCTTTGAAAATATGCTCCTATCTACTAAGGGTAGGGTATCATTTATGAAGAAAAGAGAATATAAGGATGAGGCTATTAAAGAACTTAAATCATATGGTCTTGGTCTTGAAAATCAGCTTGATACAGCCGCAAAAGAGCTATCAGGAGGACAAAGACAATCTCTTACTCTATATATGGCTACAAACTCTAATCCAAAGGTTTTACTTTTAGATGAGCATACCGCAGCCCTTGATCCTAAGACACAAGAAATTGTAATGGAAATTACAGATAGAATTGTAAGAGAAAAGGGTATTTCTACCCTTATGATTACACATAACCTTAAAACAGCATTAAAATATGGTAATAGGCTTATAATTTTAAATGCAGGTAAGGTAGTGCTTGATATATCTGGTGAAGAAAAGAAGAATATGACAGAGGAAGCATTACTTAAGACATATTCAGGAAACTTCAGTGATGTAACATTATTACAGCAGGAATAAAAACAAGTGGAAGAAAAATCTTCCACTTTTTTAATATATCATTTCATATGCAAAAAATATTCCAACACTTAGTATTATACAGCAAATAATTATAGTATAGCTTATATCCTTAATTATTCCTTTCTTCATTCTAAGTACATCCTCAAGTGTTATGAAATATCTATAAAGTGTTTGACTAACATATCCTTGACGACGAAGAGTGTATAAAAGTGCGAAAAAATCATCATAATCCTTACTTTCCTTTATATCTGATACCTCCGCAAGTAAATAAATATCTATCATCTTACTATCATCAAGATATTTTGTATCATCAGGAAGTGTAATATGATTAAAATTATCTATATCATAATATGATTCATTACGGAATTCTTCAACTGTTGTCTTACTCTCTCTTAGAAGTCCTGTAAGCCATGTACCATGGAAGAAGTCCTTTTCTCTTAATTCGTGATTTATACTAAATAATTCATAACAGAACTTATGAATATCAACAATAATATTATATTCCATACATGTAAGATGCAGGCATCTTTCATTTCTTGTAATATATGTTGAATCCTCTGATTGTTCCTTTATTGTTGTAAGAAAATCATATGTGATATCAAGAAAATCTACATCAATATTATATATGGCCTTATAATCATCATAAAGCTTATGTAGATATTTCTCATATTCCTCATAAACCCTTTTAAGATAAAATGAATCCTCACCCCTTGGAATCATTTCCATATTTGTTTCTTTTAAATCGGATAGGATATTTAAAAAATCCTCACGGCATTTTAATGAATATAATACAAATTCCTCTGTATCCATTAATTTTCCTCCTTCAAAATAAAAAGCCTAAGATTAGGCTTTTATTCTAATTCTGTTACTCCACTCTTATACCAATCACTATAGCTATATGTTAAGACATAAGCCATAGTTTCAGTAGAAGATGATGATTTAGTTCTACTATATTCAAGTAATACCCAAACTGTTGGATGGTTTATTTTTACAAATAACCATTTTGATTTTGGATATTCAAATGAATAATCAGATAATGTATAGGTTACAGAGCTTGCGGAAGATGATGAAGTGGCAGAAGACTTAATTGTCTTTGAGCTACCTTCCTTATAATTATTAGTCCAATGTCTATCTCCTATAGCTACAGTCATTGTAATTGATTTATATGAATAGCTAGAGCTAAAATTCTTAGCTGTAGCGCTAAATGTTATATCATGCGTATCCTCCTCATCGTTAGGCTCAGCATAATATGTTGCATAAAAATCAAAATCAAAATCATCAAGCTTTGATGGGCTTGATAGAAAGTTGTAGCTATCACTTGGGAATAGCTCAACCTTAGTAATATTGTATTCAACAATATATGCGACTGGAATAGTTATTAATATGAATAATAGGAATGCTCCTATTATAAGAAACTTTCTAGTCTTATATATTTTTGTTGCGATTTTATTCTCTTTATTAATCTTGCTTACAAATGCTTTTTGCTTTTTAGGCTTTGTATTCTTATTTACTATAACCTCATTTGATTGTATCTCTTCATCTATAGTAAGTGATGAAAAGTTTCCATCAAGTGAGTCAAATGATGTATTCTTATCATCCTGTAGGTATGACATATTGATCACCTTTTCTTTTAATTATAATATAATTTTAATATAATAAGGGAGTATTTACAAGAAAAAATTAGGAGTTTTTTAATTAAATTAAGAGAGTATATTGCATTGACTAAAACGCTTTTATAAGTTATAATAATAAATGGAATTTGAAATGTAATTTAATACATTTAATTATATTTAAAATTTTAATAAAGACAAAAGTGGAGGTGTAAGAATGTTCCTAATTGGTACAGGACTAATTATTGGAATGATCGTAGGCTTCATTTTGTGTTTAGGTGTTGGTTCACTTGCTGGATTATTCATTGGTAAGAAGCTAAAAGCTAAGGCTGATGAGAATGCATTTTTAAAGGGTAAGGAAGCTGCTGATAAGCTTATTGAGAATGCAGAGGCTGAGTGTGACCGTATTAAGAAAGAATCCATTGCTGAAACTAAGCAAGAGATATTCGTTATGAAGCAGGATGCTGAACAGGATATCAGAGAGAGAAAGCAAACAGTCGTTGAATTAGAAAATAAGATTAATCAACGTGAGGATTCTTTAGATAGACGTAGTTCAAATCTAGATCGTCGTGAAGAATTATTAAATGTTAAAGAATCAAAATTAGATGAAAAGAAAATTGAATTAGAACAACTAAATAACAAAGTGGAAAGAACGTTAGAACAACAAGAGAAAAAGCTTGTTGAGATTTCTGGATTATCTAAGGAGGAAGCTTCTAAGCTTATTATGGAGCGTGTTAAGGAGGATATGGCTACAGAAATTGCAGCATATATCAAGGAAGAGGAAGACAAGGCTCGTAATGAGGTTAGAAACAATGCTAAAAATATTTTATCAATGGCTATCCAGAAATATGCAGGAGAGACTGTTGGTGAAACAACTGTTACAACAGTTTCAATCCCATCAGATGAAATGAAGGGACGTATTATTGGACGTGAGGGACGTAATATTAGAGCAATCGAGACTATGACTGGAGTAGATTTAATTATTGATGATACACCAGATGCAGTAGTTGTATCTTGCTTCGACCCTATTCGTCGTGAAATCGCTAAGAAATCTCTTGAGATGCTAGTAAGTGATGGAAGAATCCATCCAGCTAGAATTGAAGAGGTTGTTGAAAGATGTCGTAACGAAATTGAGATGGATATTCGTGAGCGTGGAGAGGAAGCTATATTTAAGGCTGGAATCGGAAAGCTTCATCCTGATTTAGTTCGTTTAGTAGGTAGATTATATTATCGTACATCATTTGGACAAAATGTATTACAGCATTCATTAGAAACATCATTCTTAGCAGGAAAGCTTGCTGCTGAGCTTGGTGAAAATGAAATGCTTGCTCGTAGAGCAGGATTACTACATGATATTGGAAAGGCAGTAGACCATGAGGTTGAAGGTTCACATGTAGAAATTGGTGTAGAGCTAGCTCAAAAGTATCATGAGCCTAAGGAGGTTATAGATGCAATCGCATCTCACCATGAGGATGTACCTCCTAAGAGCGTAATTGCAGTGCTTGTAGCTGCAGCTGATGCATTATCATCTGCTCGTCCAGGTGCTCGTAGTGATAGCTTAGAAAATTATACAAAGCGTCTAGAGGCTCTAGAGGAAATCTCTAATAGCGTAAAGGGTGTTCAATCATCATATGCTATTCAAGCAGGACGTGAGGTAAGAGTTATTGTTAACCCAGAGCAAATTAATGATCTTGAGACTATTAAGGTTGCAAGAGAGATTAAGGAGCAGGTAGAAGCAAAGCTTAATTACCCAGGAACTATCAAGGTTACTGTTATTCGTGAGACACGTGCAGTAGACGTAGCTAAGTAAGAAAAATGCACCTATATCATATAAGGTATAGGTGCTTTTTGTTAGAAGGGTTGAATTTTTATGAGAATATTATTTATAGGAGATATTGTAGGAGAAGCAGGATTGCTATATCTTGAACAAAACCTTCCAAGAATTAGACAAAATCATAAAATTAATATTATCATAGTTAATGCTGAAAATATTACTAATGGTAGAGGACTTCGTAAAAAGGATTATGATAGATTAATGAAGATGGGTGTTTTTGCAATAACAATGGGAAATCACACATTCTCTCAAAGAGATATCAAGAATTATATTAATGATTCAAAGGTCATAAGACCTGCTAATTTTAATTCTAATTTAGGTGCAGGATATCTTACTCTAAATTATAATGAAAAGAAGATTACAATTGTTAATTTACTTGGAAGAGTATATATGAATAATATGTCACTAGATAATCCTTTTACAGTAATGGATAAAATATTATCAGATGTAAAGGGTAAAACAGATTATATTATAGTAGATATGCATGCTGAAGCTACATCAGAAAAAATAGCCTTTGGCTTAGATTTTGATGGTAAGGTAGATGCAATAGTAGGAACACATACACATGTACCAACTGCAGACGCAAGAGTTCTACCAAAGGGAACTCTATATGTAACTGATATTGGAATGACAGGACCATTAAATGGTGTTCTTGGAGATGATGCTAATGCTATAATCGAAAGATTTAGAACAGGTATATATACTCCAACAAATGTAACAGAGGATACTGCATTACAATTTAACGCAGTAATACTTGATATAAATGGTCATAAGAATACAATTGAAAGAATAGGAGCAATTAAAGAGTAATTTTTTAATTGCTTTTTTCTTCCCTATTATATTATAATAGAAGGCGGTGATTTTATATGAGAAAGATTAAGCTTAGTGTGCCATCACTTCAAGAGGCACGTAATCGTAGAAAAGAGGAAACATTAAAGGTTTTTTATACCCTAAAGGATCAATATAAGGGTATTGGAAATGGAAAAACATATAGTGTTTTAACATATGGTTGTCAAGGAAATGAAGCCGATTCTGAGGTTATGGTAGGAATACTTGAGCAATTAGGATATACACAAAGCGATGATGAATATAATGCAGATGTCGTTATTTTAAACACATGCGCAATAAGACAAAATGCAGAAAATAGAGTTTGGGGAGTACTTGGAAGACTTAAGGGTATGAAGAAAACTAATCCTGATATGATAATTGGAATATCTGGATGTATGCCACAGGAGCCTGAGGCTACTCAAAAGATAATGGAATCATATCCTCATATTGACCTAATATTTGGAACACATAATATTGGAAATCTTCCAAAGCTATTATATGAAGCATATATGTCAAAGAGCAAGGTAATAGAGGTATTATCAACTCAAGGAAGTATCCTTGAGGGAGCTCCTGTAAAGCGTCAGCTTAAGCATAAGGCTTGGGTGAATATTATGTTTGGTTGTGATGAGTTCTGTACATATTGTATTGTGCCTTATACAAGAGGTAAGGAAAGATCTCGTGATAAGGAGGATATTATCAATGAGGTTAAGGAGCTTAAGGAATTAGGTTATAAGGAAATAACCCTTCTTGGACAAAATGTAAATGCCTATGGTAAGGACAAATATGATGATTATTCATTTGGAGATTTATTACAGGATTTAGACAGGATAGGTATTGATAGAATTAAATATACAACATCTCATCCTAGAGATTTTGATGAAAAAACAATAAACGCAATGGCTACATGCAAGCATGTAATTCCATGGCTTCACCTACCTGTTCAATCAGGTGATGATGATATTTTAAAATCAATGAATCGTAAATATACAATGGAAAGATACCATTATATAATAGATGAGCTTAAGAGAAGAGTACCAGGAATTGCTATTACAACAGATATTATTGTAGGATTCCCTAATGAAACAGAGGAGCAATTTAATCATACTCTAGATCTTGTAAGATATTGCGAGTTTGATGGAGCCTATACATTTGTATATTCTCCAAGAGAGGGTACACCTGCGGCTAAGATGAAGGATAATGTAACACCTGAGGAAAAGGATCAAAGGCTTTATAAGCTAAATGATTTAGTAAATGAATACGCCTTAAAGGGTAATGAAAGATTTATCGGTGAGGTAGTAGAGGTTTTAGTTGATGGTGAAAGTAAGAATGGTCTTGATATGATGTGTGGATATACACGTCATAATAAGCTATGCCATTTCAAGGCTAAAAATAAGGATATAGTTGGTACTGAGGTTAAGGTTAAGGTAACAGAGGCTAAGACTTGGTTTATTGTAGGAGAGCTTTGTGATGAATAATATAGATAAGCCAAAAGAGGAACTTATAAATTCTATTTCAAATCTTCCTTTTGTAAAAAGGCTTCATGAGCTTGAGAAAATTATAGATAATAATCCAGAGCTTAAAAATAAGATTTTAGAGATGAAAAGCATTCAAAAAAATCTTGTTAATGCTAAGCATTATGATTTAGTAAATCAAGCCGCATTAGATGAAAAAAGACTTAAGGCTATTAAAGAGGATATTTTGAATACACCACTTTTAGAGGAATATCTAGATTTATTAGATGAAGCATATGAAATGCTTCAAAATATATCTAGAATCATCGAAGGTGAATTAAACAATAGTATCAAATAATATAACAATTGAATAAAATTATTAAAAAGAGAGAAAAATTCTCTCTTTTTTTGTATAATAAATATTATGATAGCGTTTTTAGAGGTGAAAAAATGAAATATTATATAGGAATGGATATTGGGACTTCTTCAACAAAGGCAGTTCTTTTTGACCGCTTAGGTCATATTCATAAGACCTCATCTTATGAATATGATATTATTACCCCAAAGAATGGGTATGCAGAAGAGGATCCTAATGATTGGAAGAATGCGGCTATAAGTGTTTTAAAGGATATAGCGCTTAGTGTTGATCCTGATGAAATAAGAGGTATTGGATTATCTGGTCAAATGCATGGTCTTGTATTGCTTGATAAAGATGATAATATTTTAAGAAACTCTATTATCTGGTGTGATAATAGAACTGTTCATGAGGCTTTAGAAATTAAAGCCTTTGGAGAAGATAAGATAAGAGAAATAACAGGTAATAACCCGATGCCAGCATTTACCTTAGCTAAGCTTTTATGGGTTAAGAATAATGAGCCTGATATTTATAAGCAAATTGATAAGGTAATGCTTCCAAAGGATTATATTAGATATGTTTTAACAGGACAGTTTAAAACTGAATATAGTGATGCCTCAGGTATGCAGATGGTAGATCTTAAAAATGAATGCTATTCAGATGAGATACTTACATATTTTGGAATTGATAGAAAAATACTTCCTGAAATTGTAGAATCTGCAGATATAACAGGTACAATTTTGGAAAAAATCAGTGAAGAAACAGGTATTAAAACAACAACCTTCGTTGTAGGAGGTGCAGGAGATCAAGCAGCCTCTGCGATTGGTAATGGTATTGTAGGATGTAAGGATGTTTCAATTACTCTTGGTTCTAGTGGAGTTGTATTTGCGTCTTTAAAGGATTTAGAGATTAAGAATAATGGATTACAATATTTCCATCATGCCCTACCACATAAATATCATACTATGGGTGTTACAAATGGTTGTGGTAATAGCTTAAAGTGGTATAAGGAAAATCTATGTCAATATGAAGCCTCTCTAGCTAAGGCAGATGGTCTTTCATCATATGATTATATTACTCGTAATATAGATAATATTCCTGCCGGATGTAATGGATTAATATATCTTCCATATTTAATGGGTGAAAGAACTCCAAATCTTGATCCTAACGCAACAGGAATGTTTATAGGTATTCGTAATAATACAACAAAGGATATGATGACAAAGGCTGTAATAGAGGGGATTTCATATTCTATGAAGGATTGCTATAGCCTTTTAGGATTTACTCCATCAAAGGTTTTAATATCAGGTGGAGGAGCTAGAAATCCTAAATGGTGTAGGATTTTAGCATCTATGCTAAATCATACTGTATCAAGAGTTGATTTAGATGAGGCAGGAGCCTTAGGAGTCGCAATACTTGCGATGGTAGCTGATAGCATATATTATGATGTTGAGGATGCATGTAAGAAAATAATCACACTTCGTGATTCATTTGAGCCAAGGCTTAATGATTATAGAGCTTATTTAAAATATTTTGAGGTTTATAAAATGCTATATAAGCAAAATAAGATATTATTTGAAATGGAAAAGGAGATTAAGTAAATGAAAAAGTATTTTTCACAGGTAAGAAGAATAAAATATGAGGGACCTAAGTCTAAGAACCCATTAGCATTTAAGGAGTATAATGCAGAGGAGCTAGTTCTTGGAAAGCCAATGAAGGAGCATCTAAGATTTGCTATGTCATGGTGGCATACACTAGGAGCTATGGGTGAGGATCAATTTGGAGGTCCTACTATGGATAGACCATGGAAAAATAAGGATTTAATGAAGATGGCAAAGAATAAAGTTGATGCTGGATTTGAATTCATGCAGAAGCTTGGAATTGAATATTTTTGCTTCCACGACCTAGATATTGCTTATCCATGTGAGAAGCTTAGTGATTTCCATGAGGCATTAGATGAGATTTCAGACTATATGCTTGAAAAAATGAAGGAAACAGGAATTAAGTGCTTATGGGGAACATCTAATTTATTTAATCATAAGAGATTTGTTCATGGTGCTGCCACATCATGCAATGCAGATGCATTTGCATATGCAGCAGCCTCTGTTAAGAAGGCCATTGATATAACTAAAAAGCTTGGTGGAGAGAATTATGTATTCTGGGGTGGAAGAGAAGGATATGAAACACTTCTTAATACTAAGACTGATTTAGAGCTTGATAATTTTGCACGCTTCCTTCAAATGGCTGTAGATTATGCTAAAAAGATTGGATTTAAGGGCCAATTTTTAATTGAACCAAAGCCAAAGGAGCCAACAAAGCATCAATATGATTTTGATACTCAAACTGTACTTGGATTCTTAAGAAAATATAATCTTGAAAAATATTTCAAGGTTAATATTGAGGCTAACCATGCAACTCTTGCAGGACATACATTCCAGCATGAGCTTAATATGGCAAGAATTAATGGAGCATTAGGTTCAATTGACGCAAATCAAGGAGATATGCTTCTTGGTTGGGATACAGATCAATTCCCAACAAATATCTATGATGCTACAATGGCAATGTATGAGGTTATACTTGCAGGTGGCTTAAATCCTGGAGGACTTAATTTTGATGCGAAGGTTAGAAGAGGATCCTTTGAAACAGATGATCTTTTAATTGCCTATATTGCAGGTATGGATACATTTGCTAAGGGATTAAAGGTAGCTGCAGCCCTATACGAGGATAAGGTGCTTGAAAACTTCAAGGATATGCGTTATGCATCATATAATAGTGGTATTGGAGCTCAAATAGTATCAGGTAAGGCTGATTTTGAAGCATTGTCTAAATATGCACTTGCAAATGATCAAATTGTAAATAATTCTGGACGTCAAGAAATGCTTGAGGCAATTGTTAATCAATATATTTACAAATAATTGACAAATATAGCTATATTTGGTAAAATCTAGTTAGATTTTTTGGGAAAGGATTTGTAAAAAAATGGTTTTTGATAAGGTAAAAGAAATTATTGTAAATGAGCTAAGTGTTGAGGCTGATAAGGTAACTCCTGAAGCTAATTTAAAGGAGGATCTTGGAGCTGATTCTATTGATGCCGTAGAGGTTATTATGTCTTTAGAGGATGAGTTTAATGTATCTATTTCTGATGATGCAGCTCAAAATATCAAGACAGTTCAAGACCTTGTAAATTACATTGAGGCAGAACAAGCTAAGTAATTTTTATAAATATATTATGGAATGAAGAAATTCATTCCTTTTTTCTTTTAATTTAAGGCCTTTAAATGTATAATTTAAGTATAGGCGGTGAGGAGAAGATGGGAGAACTCTATAATGACTGGAATAATAAGCGTGTTTTTAAAATAGAGCATGATAGATTTAAACCAAAAAGATATCTTTATACAACTCCATACCAGGTAGTTAATAATGGCTTTAATAATAAAAACCTATTTCCTACCATTTTTTCTGATGTCCTAAATAAGGCTTATAGAATGAAGGGATATAATGTAATGTATCCTGTAATTTGTAATAATTTAAATGATATAACCTATTCCTATTCTAGATTAAGAGGAGAGGGAATAGAAACTCTTAGAAGAACACATAGGCTTGAACTATGTGATCTTAATGTTGGCTTTGATTCCGAAAAGGAAATATCACTTAGTGATAATACTAGTATAAAATTTGTTCAGCAAATATTTAAGGAAATGTATAGCAAGGGCTATATTAAGCTTAAGAGGAAAGAGGTATTTACAGATTTTACCTCTCATCAGGTATATCCTAGATCATGTGTTGAGCTTGTAAATGATAAATATGTTTTTAAGGATAGCAAAGAGGATGCATATGTAAAGACTATGGATGTCTTTGTAATTGATTTATCAAAATTTGATGGGCTTATTAAAAATATTAATGATTTAAAGGTTGATGATGAAATAAAGAATAAAATATTTGATTTTCTAGGATGTAAAAAAGGTCTTAGCATTAATATTAAAAATCATGATTTTTCTATTAAGGCAGACCTAGATAATCCAGAGCTTATAGGAGGTATTTCCTTTATAGCATTAAATCCTAAGTTTATAGATGTCTTAATGTATACTACACCAGATGAGTATATTAGTGTTTCAAATTATGTTCTTGAGGAAAGTGATATGGATTGTTTTACAGGAGTTGTTTTGAAAAATCCATTAACATTTAAGGATATTTATGTTTTCGCATCATATAAATATGATGAGGCTATTCATGTAGGAATTCCTACAATAGATACTCTTGATTATATGTTCGCCTCATCACTTGGTCTTGATCCAAATATCTGCCTTGATGATGATAGAATACTTATAGAGTCAGATTTCCTTGATGGCTTAAGTGAGGATATGGGTCGTGAAGAGGTATGTAATGCGTTTATTCAAGAGGGTATGGGAAGTATATATTTAAAGCCTTCAGATATGGATTTAATTATTACATCCTTCAATGATCTTGGTATTTTAATTCCTGCAGGTGTTGATTACCTAGGTGAAATTACAGTTCTTGATGATATGTATTACCCAATATATTTTAATAATAGATTTAAGCCTTGTGCCTTTAATGAGGATAAGCTTGATAATAGAATTCAGCTTTCAAAGATGACATTTAATAGAGGATTTGTTCTAGGCTTATCAAATATATATGCTAAGATGTATGATTCTCTTACTGGTGGAGATGATTTTTATAATAGTAGCTCTATTTATAATGATTTTAATGAGACTATTGGTATTCTTTATGCTGATACTGCCTTTGAAGAAGTTTTATATAATATAATTTTTAATATGTATTTTAAGGATATTGGCAAGGAATATAATCCATATAAGAGGATATTTGTTATAAATGATAATCCTATGGATATTGATTCCTTAGGAGAGCAGCAGAGGCTTGGTGTTTCATTTGTAAATGAAATACTAGAAAGATATTCAAGTGATGCGTATAGGCTATATCTTTTAAGTAATAATTCTCATAGTGATGATTTAAAAGAAACATTAGAGGCCTTAGATTTATATAAGGGAATGCTTCAGGAAATAAAAAAGGCCTTTGAGGAGCCTTTCTTAAATCAAGCATTTGATAATATTTATTTTACTGAATTTGTTAAGAATTGTAATAAGCTTTTAGAACAATTTGAAATTGTAAAGCTTACTAAGACAATTATGACATTCTTTAAAAGCTTTGTCCTACCTCACAATATATCAAAGGATGAGGCACATCGCTTTTTAATTATTTTTAGTATTATTTGTCCTGAAATATCTGAGACAATTAATAAAGAGGTATTTAATGATAGGTATTCTATATTTTATCAGGAATTCCCTAAAATATAATCTCCTTGCCATGCGTTAAGTTTTCTCATTTCCTTATCTATTTCATTCATTACAACCATCTTTTTGATGGTCCATTTAGGTGCTATTAAATCATTTATTACACCATCAGCCGCAAGGCGGTGAATGATGATGTTTGGGTTTAGATTTCTTATTTGCAGAATTACAATATCTCTATATTCATTAAGTGTTAGTATTGGGAAAGGATTCTTTTTGTAATCCTCTCCCATTTTTGTTCCCTCTAAAACTAAAAGAGAATGTATTTTTACACCTTGAATATCAAGTGTATTTAAATATTTTGCAGTCTCTATCATCATTTCCTTTGTTTCATATGGAAGACCATTTATGATATGTACTACAACCTCTATATTTTTTTCTCTAAGCTTTTTTACACATTGACTAAATTCATCTAATGTGTGTCCTCTATTTATAAGAAGTGCAGTTTTTTCATGTATTGTTTGAAGCCCTAGCTCAATTTGTATAGGCTTTATTTTATTTAATTCTGCAAGATATTCAATTTTATCATCCTCAAGGCAATCACATCTTGTAGCTATAGATAATCCTATGACCTTAGGGTCTATTGTAAGAAGAGGCTCATATATTTTTTTAAGCTCATTAAGAGGCTTATATGTATTTGAGTTTGCTTGAAGGTATGGTATGAAATAGGCATCTGGCCATTTTTTAGTCATTATAGCTTTAATTTTATTAAATTGTATTTCAAGAGGCTCATACCTATTTCCTGCAAAATCACCAGAACCGCTTTTTGAGCAGTAGCTACATCCACCAAATCCCTTACTACCATCCTTGTTTGGACAGCTAAATCCAGCGTTTAAGGAAATCTTACATACCTTGCTATTATATTTTTGCTTATAGTATGCACTTAATGTGTTGTAGTGCTTTTCATCATTCATTAGCATTATAAAATCACCAATTTAATTTTATCATATTTATTGGTGTATTTAACATAAATTTATGTTATAATCTTAATTGCTAAACAATATGATAGAAAGGATGGTATGGTATGCGTTTATTAGATAGTCTATTTAGACCAAAGTTTATTGGCAAGTATTTAGCTGATAAGCTATGGAGAGTTATTTTGTATTTTGTTTTAATGTTCGTATTATGTGCTACACCATCTATTGTTCAATATACAAATGTTGGTGGTGTATTATATTCTGATGCCACAGAGCTATATCAGGAGATATATAATGATTCTTCAATTTCATACAAAATTGAGGATAATAAGCTTAATAGCTCAAATGTAGGATATTATTCTGATGGTGGTATGGCAGTAGCCTTTAATACAAAGGAAACTAAGGCCACATTAAGCTTAGTATTTTATGAGGAATATTATGTAGTTGTTTATGAGGGTGGAACATCAAGTGAGGCTACATTAAAGACAGTTTATTATAATTCACTTAATGATTCATCAATTGATTTTTCTTTGGTTCAGCAAAAGTCATTTGCTGAAGTTTATAAGCTTCTTGATTTAATTAATGTCGCATATGATGCATATAAAGCACATGTTGTGCCAACACAGCTTGCTACAGCACTTGTCTCAATGCTTATTGAGTTTGGAGTTGTTCTTTTAATTTTAATATATACAGGACAATATTTTAATCCATTCCTTCCAAGAAGGATAAGAGGAAGAATTGCGGTATACGCAATGAGTTGGACTTTTGTAACATATATTGTGGGAGCTTTAATTAATTTTTCATATCTTTTCTATTTAGGAGTTATTATTTCATTTATATTTATGGGTATTGCTTCAAGAAATATAGTTAGGGTTAAGAAAACAGATATACAACAATAAAAAGAAGGGGAAGATTTTATGAGCTATATTGATTCACTAAAGGAAGCTAAGGCTTTTGATTTTGAACATAATAGCTTAACATTAGATCGTATCGTTCTTGAAAAGAAAACTAAGACATTTAATCTTGACGTTACAATTGATAAGGCTTTAACCTTACATGAGCGTCAAGATTTTTATTCTAAAAATAATAGTTTATTCGAGAATGCAGAATCACATGTTAAACTTAATGTTAAATATAATAGAAATGAGCTTGATAGCGATTCTATAATTGAATATCTTGATTTCTGTATTGATGAGAAATTAAAACAGACTACTTTGATTGAGCCATTTAAGGAATTCAAAAAGAAATATAGTGGGAATATAATTACTGTTTTTGTTGATGAAATTACAGATGCAAATCTTAATATCGCATCTGAATTAGAGAAGGATCTTAATTCTCTTTATGGCTTAAAGGTTTTTGTAAAAATCGAGGAATCTGAAGAGGAAAAGAAAAAAACATTAGAAGCTAGAGCTCTTTTAGAGAAAAAGGAGGAGCTTGAGCTTCGTGAGATTAAAGCCCGCCTTTCTGAACAAGAAAAGGCTAAGGAAATGTCTATTAAAAAGGATAAGAACTTTAAGTTTTCATATAATACCTATGAGATCAAAAATATACCTTCTGATATGGAGGGCCTTTCAAAATTTCAAAATGAGGTTGGTCCTGCCCTATTTAAGGTAGTTGGTACTATTTTTAAGGCTGAGGTTAGAGATTTAAAGAGGGCAAAGCTTTTTATTGGAGCTATTACAGATGAAACTGATTCAATTAGAATTAAGGCCTTTGTAAGAGGAGATAATAATCTTCAAAAATATAATGAAATAGCTGAATCTGTTTCAAAGGGTAAGTTTATCAATTGTGAAATTACTGGTCGTGTTGAGTATGATCAATATGAGCGTGATGTCTTATTAAGTGTTTCAACACTTGATGTTATGGGTGTAAAGAATATTAATTATGGTCATGATGACGCTCCTGTTAAGAGAGTTGAGCTTTGTGTTCATACTAAGCTTTCTAATTTTGATGGATTAAATGAGGCCTCAGATTATATCAAGTGCGCAAAGGCATGGGGACATAAGGCTATGGGATTTACTGATCATAACGGAGTTTATGTTATATCAGATATTTTCCATGCGACTGAAAAGGATAAATCTGTAAAGCCACTTTATGGATGTGACCTTGATTATATTGATGATAATAAGCTACATATTACATATGGAAAGGGAGATAAGAATCTTAAGGATGCGACTTATGTTGTCTTTGATATTGAGACAACAGGATTTAGTCAAAATTATGATTCAATTATTGAAATTTCCTGTGCTAAGGTTAAAAATGGAGCTATTATTGATCAATATGATGATTTCGTTAAGCCATTAATTCTAGTACCAGAGCGTATTACAAATATTACATCTATTACAAATGATATGGTTTGTAATGCTATGTCTATAGAGGAAGCCTTAAAGAAGTTTGTAGAATATTCTAAGGATTGTATAATTGTAGCTCATAATGCTGATTTCGATATTGGCTTTATTCGTGCTAAGCTTAGACAAACAGGTCTTGGTGATATTGATTTCTTAGGAATTGATACCCTAAGGCTTATGCATTTTATTTATTATGGTGAGCTTACAAAATTCAACTTAAAGGCTGTAGCTAAGTTCTTTAAGGTTAGACAGGATCATCACCATAGAGCTAATGATGATACAAGAGTTTTAGCTGAAGCATTTTGTAAGATGATTGTGGATGTATTAGCTAAGGGATATAAGAACTATAATGAATTAAATAGCATGATTCATCAAAATGAAAAGGCATATAAGAATATTATTCCAAAAAGAGCTCGAGTTATAGCCTTAAATCAAACAGGTTATAAGAATATGTTTAAGATGGTATCAGATGCCCTTACAGAGCATGTATCATCTGATGCAAGGCTTTTGCAGTCTGTTGTTGAAAAATACCATGAGGGAGTATTATTCCTATCAGGTAATTCATTTGGTGATGTTTTTGATAATGCCCTTAATCGTTCAGATGAGGAATTAAAATATGCTATTTCAAAATATGATGTAATTGAGGTTCAGCCAATTCATTCATATGATCATATAATAAATGAGCTTTCTGATGTTCGTGATGGACTTAAAATAGTACAGGATACTGTAAAGAAAATTATTGATGAAGCTAAGGCACAAGGAAAGCTTGTTGTAGCTACATCAGAATGCTACTACATAGATAAGCAGGATAAGAAGTATCGTAATATTTTAATTGATTCTCCTAAATCAGGAGGAGGATTCCATGAGCTTGCCTCATATATGAAGGATAAGGTATTACCTAATGCTCATTTAAGAACAACTGCCGAAATGCTTGATGAATTTAATTATCTTCCAAAGGATTTGGCTTATGAAATAGTTGTAACTAATACCAATAAGGTAGCTGATATGGTTGAAGATATTGTAGCCTTTAAGAAGGGTGATGGAGCTATGTATGTTCCTGCAGATGATGAGTTTGCGGATCATCCATATCCTGAATTCCGTTATCCATCTATGGTTCAGGCTATGAAGGATGTTGTTTCATCTAATGTATTAAAACGTTATGGAGAGAAGGTTCATCCATTTGTACAGGCAAGACTTGACCGTGAGCTTAAATCTATTATTTCTTCAGGATATTATTCAACATATTTTATGGCATACCTAATGGTTAAGGATTCATTAGACCATGGATATCTAGTAGGTTCCCGTGGTTCAGTTGGATCATCACTTGTCGCTAATATGATGAATATTACTGAGGTTAATGCCCTACCTCCTCATTACCTATGTCCTAAGTGTAAGTTTATGGCAATTAAGTTTAATCCTAATCAAGAGGAGTTTATTCAAAATGATTATGAAAGACAGTTACAGGATGTATTAAGAAAGGTAGGTTCAGGATATGACCTTCCTGATATGAAGTGTCCTGTGTGTGGAGAACCATTAAAGAAGGATGGTCATGATATACCATTTGAGACATTCCTTGGATTCCATGGAGATAAGATTCCAGATATTGATCTTAATTTCTCTGGTGAGTATCAGCCAACAGCCCACCTATTTGTAAGAAAGATGATGGGATATGATAATTCATTTAGAGGAGGTACTGTAGGTACTGTCCAGGATAAGAAGGCATATGGATACGTTAAGGCTTATCTAGAAAAGCATGAAATAAAGATGCGTGATTGTGAAATCGATAGAATTGCCACAAAGATTACAGGTGTTAAGGTTACAACAGGTCAGCACCCAGGTGGAATTGTAGTTGTACCTAAGCGTATTGATATCTTTGATGTAACACCTATTCAATATGCGGCAAATGATGATACTAACGAATGGAGAACAACTCACTTTGATTATCATGCATTTGAGGATAATTTGTTAAAGCTTGACGTACTAGGACATGACGATCCTACCCTTATTAAATATTTCATGGATATTGTACATGAGCATCAGGATGAATTCCCATTCTCTGATCCTCGTGATATTCCACTTGATGATCATAATGTATTTGGACTATTTGGCTCAACTACAACTATTGGCCTAAAGCCAGAGCAAATAGATTCTAAGGTAGCTTCATTTGCAGTACCTGAGCTTGGTACTCCATTTGTAAGACAAATGCTACTTGATACAATGCCAAAGACATTTGCTGAGCTTGTAAAAATATCAGGTCTTTCACATGGAACTGGTGTATGGCTTGGAAATGCACAGGATTTAGTAAATCCAAATAATCCTACAGGATTTGGTACACTTACATTTGATAAGGTTATCGGATGTAGAGATGATATTATGGTCGATTTAATGGCGTTTGGAATGGATCCTGGAAAGTCATTTAAGATTATGGAGTTCGTTCGTAAAAATAAAAAGAAGGGTGACCCACAGGGATGGGAGAACTTCAAGAAGGAAATGCGTGAGGCTAATGTACCAGAATATTATATTTGGTCTTGTGAACAAATAGAATATATGTTCCCTAAGGCACACGCTATTGCCTATATCATAATGGCACTTCGTATTGCATGGTTCAAGGTTTATAAGCCTGCGATGTTCTATAGTGCATATCTATCAAAGAGAGCAAAGGCATATGATGTTTATGCAATGCTTGGTAATGAAGCTGATATTAAGAAGAAGATTAAGGATCTTGAGTCTATTGGTATGGGGCAACGTACTGCAAAAGATGATGATTTAATTACATCACTTCAGGTAGTACTTGAGGCTAAGGCTCGTGGTATAAGATTCTTACCTGTAGATATTAAAAAGAGTGATTCAACTGTATTTAATATTGAGGGTGGTCTTGTAGATGGTGCTCTTCGTATTCCATTTGCGGCAGTAGATGGTCTTGGACCATCAGCTGCTGAAAATATTAAGGCTAAGAGAAGTGAAAAAATGTTTACATCTATAGAGGATGTAAATAAGAGAACTAGATTAAATCAAACATTATCTGAGGAATTTAGAAAAATGGGAGCCTTCGGTGATTTACCTGAAGAGGATCCTATTGAGGAGACAGGATTATTCGCCTTCTAAATTTGTGAAATTATGTAATTTCTTACGATTAATTGAATGGATTATAATTATGTGATAAAATTAATATCGTGAGGTGATGTAATTTGATTTATTCAAATCCAATGTATACAAATGTTGAAACAACAAGTATATACGCTAATGAAAATACAGCAACCTATCAGGGTATTACACTAAAAACATTATTATTACTTGGAATTGCAGGCATTTCTGGTATTCTTAGTGGTTTATTTATGAACTATACACAAAATCCAGTTTATTATTCTGTGACATTATTAGTAGCACTTTTTGTAGGATTTATTACAGTAATTATAGGAAGAAGTGATCCAAAAAAGGCTATGGTATGTTCTATTATTTATTCCATTTCTGAAGGATTGGTTATTGGAATGATTACACTTGTAGCTGATTATTTCTATCAAGGTATTGCGCTTATCGCAGTTGCCTCTACAGCAGTTATTTTTGTGGTATGCCTTGCCTTATTTGCATCAGGAGCTATGAGGAATGTATCTAAGCTAAAGAGCATGTTTATATTAATATTATGCTCAATTGTGGCTGTATCAATTGTTTTAATACTTTTAACAGTATTTAATATTGATAATACCGCAGCTGTTATTAAGTCATACTACAAAATGGTAATATTTTTAGAGTTTTTATATATATTATATGGATGTGTAATGCTATTCTTTAATTTCAATGAGGCTACATTATATGTTCAAGAGGGTGCTATAAAGAGCTTTGAATGGGTAGCTGCATTCGGATTAGTGCTTTCAATATTATATATTTATTTAGAAATATTAAGATTACTCATTTATATAATGCAGTATGCAAGAAATGATTAAAAAAGGAGAGATTAGAATGAAGGATAAGAATGTAATTGATGCAGAGGTAGTGGATAACGATTCACGCTCTGAAAAAAATGAAGAAGTTAAAAAGGATGGATTATTCTCAAAGATTAAAAAGAAATACAATGATGTTCAACTAGAAAATAAGATTTCTGATGAATTCAAGAAGGATGCAGAGCAATATGTTATTTATAGAGGAACAAGTATTTTAAATGGAAATCAATTCTATGCCAAGAATTATGAGACTGATGGATACATTATAGCTTGGCTTAGTGATAAGCCAGTTATTGAAAAAGCTTTAATTAGTGCTAGAAGAAATGAGGATGTATATAAAATTACATCTGTAGAAAAGGTAGATGTTGTAGTAAGCCTTGATGGTGTAGATTACACTCGTTCTGCTTATAAGATTGTATTTGGAGAAAAGGCTATTAAAGCTAATGTAGTTAAGGTAGAGGATAATTATTTTCTATTATAGCTTATAAGGATGTAGGTTTTCCTACATCTTTTTTCTTTATTGGCCGGATATATTGAAAATTATTAAGTTATAAACTATAATTAATATAAAGATACACATATGAGAGGGTATATATGGCGATTCAAACAAAAAAATACATAAAATGTGATGATTACAAACCACTTAATCTTGATTTGATGTATGAAGGAAATAAGATGGTATTAGATAATCTTGATTATGATTTAGAGGCAATAATAAACACAGAGGGACCACTTACATATAACACATTAAAGGAAAGGCTTAGAGAAGCATTTGGTGTAGCTAAAATAAGTGGGAAGGCCTTAGATGTTATTATTCCACATTTAAAAAAATTTGGATATATGGAAACTGATAATCTTTTTGATAAGGTTATTTGGCCTGATAGAGGAATATATCAAATAGATTATGTAAGAATGGGATATGAAAGACAAATCTATGATATTCCAAGAGAGGAAATTCAAAATGTTTTAATTGAGTATTATAACGAAGGATATAGAGCAGAGGATTTATATCATAAGGTTCTTAATTTCTTTGGATATAGTGTACTTACTAAGAAGGCATTAGAATATTTAGAGTTTGTACTAAAGAAGATGTAATAGGGGGTGCATATTATGGCACATGTTGATTTAAAGACAATGGATTATTTTAAAAATATGAATTATTCGACATATATTGATTCCTTAACAAATGTAATTAATAGAGAGAATATTATTAATTATACTAAGGAGCTTATAGCAAATGGTAAGCCATTTGCCTTAGCTATAATAAATGTTGATAATTTTAAGCTTCTTAATGATTCATATGGTACGCATGTAGGAGATATTGTATTATCACAGTTCGCTACCATTTTAAAGAATGGTGTAGGACTTGATGCAATTGTTGGAAGACAAAATGGAGACCAATTTATAGCAATCTTCCATGGTGAGCATACTTATGATTCAATTCACAAGAGATTAAAGTCTCTTATGGATGAGCATATAAGAATAAAGAATGATTTATTTCAGTCACTTAATATTTCAGTAACTGCCACAATAGGATGTGCATTATTCCCAAGTGACGCATCTGATTATGATACACTTCTTATGAAGGCTACTAAGGCTTTATTTAGAGGAAAAACTAAGGGAAGAAACTGCTTCATTATTTATGTTGATGAAAAGCATAAGAATATTGAAATGAGAAAGAATGTAGAGATTACTACATCAGTAATGCAGGAGATTCATTCAATCCTTACAAATCCTAAGAAGGATTTAAACAAAAAGGTAGTAGAGGCAATGGGATATATTCTTAATTTCTTATCTCTATCTCATGCTTATCTTTATATTAATGGCAAGGTACTATATAAGAATATAGGTGATGGCAAGGATTTAGGTATTCCTAACTTCAATGATCTTAAGGAACTATTAGATGAACAGGGTATTATTAATGTTAATAATTATTCTGATTATAAGGAAACTAAGAGATCATTTCATATGTATTGTGGAGAGAACCATATCTATTCTTGTTTAATAAAGGAGGTTACATTTGCAGGAGCTCCTTTAGGATATTTATTGTTTGCGGATACTAAGATTAAGCGTATCTGGCAACAAAATGATAGAAATATGGTAGCCTTCCTAGCATATGAATTATCATTTTTATTAAATAAATAATTAGTATAAAAAGCTCTTTTTAAATAAAAAGAGTTTTTTTGTTATTCCTTTTCCATAAAAATAGTCTTTGTTATGGTATACTATTTAGTGTTTATGGAGGAATATTATGATTGATAATAAAATAATTTCATTAATATATAAAACCATATTAATTACAATTTCTTTAATATCTTTATTTTTTATGGCATATTATTATAAAAGCACAACCTTAGGATATTTTACAAACCTTAGCAATATTTGTGTATTTTTTATGCTAGGCTATGTATGGATTAAAACACTTAAGGATGTTATAGGCAATAAGACTTCAGGATATAATACATATTTATTAAAATATAAGGGAATCGCAACATTATGTATTTGTGTTACAGGTATTATATATATGCTATTCCTTGCAGATTATACTAAAAAGGCTACATATTATCCTTATAATTTAATGATTCATTATATAGTACCTATAATGACTGTATTAGATTTCTTTTTATTTGATAAAAGAGGAAGCCTTAAGGCTTGGTATCCTATGATGTGGGTAGTGGTTGTTGCGATGTATTTACCATATATTTTTATAAGACAATATATCCTAAAGGGTACAAGATTTGCATATTTTAGTGAGGATTCAAGATTCCCATATTTCTTTTTAGATATAGATGAGCTAGGATATCTTGGAGTAGGACTTTGGATTTTTGGAATAATTGCTGTATTTACTTTGATTTCATATCTATTTTATTTATGGGATCATACAAGAGGAGATGATTTAGATGAGAATACTATTCATAGAAGCTAATGCTATAACATTAGAGCTTGAAAATGATTTATGCTATTATGCAGAAGAGCCATTTGATGTATATGTAAATGGAAGGTATTATGCATCTAAGCTTTCTAATGTTTTTTCTATATATGGTCTTAATCCAAACACTGAATACACTATTAAAGCCTTAGATGATGAAATATCATTTAAGACATTAAATAAAAAAATAGTAAATTATAATAAGTCAAAAAGCTTTAGCGATGATTCAAAATCTATTAATGAAGCTATTTCAAAGCTTTCATCTGATGAGGTTTTATGCATTAATGGGACATATAACATTACATCAATTGAAATATTTGATGATAATAAATCTATTTATTTAGGTCCAGAATGTGTACTTGTTGGTGAAACAGATAGAAATAAATATAAAATATTTGAGCCTACTGATATGGCAAATGGAATAGTACTTGGTACTTGGGAGGGAAGAGCTGATAGGGCATTCTATTCTCCAATTACTGTAGTAGGTGCTAAAAATATACATATCTATGGACCAGGTATGATAGATTGTAATGCTAATAATTCTGATTTCTGGATTGACCATAGAACTATGAGAGTCGCAAGACGTCCTAAGGGTGTATTTATTCATACATCAGATAATGTTATACTTGAGGGATTAACTATAAAGAATACTGCATCATGGAACTGTCATCCTTTTTATTCTAATAATGTTTCATTTATCGATATGAAGCTTATAAACCCAGCTAATTCACCAACAACTGATGGATGTGATCCTGAGGCTTGTAGTAATGTTTCTATTATTGGTAATTATATTAGCGTTGGTGATGATTGTATCGCTATAAAATCATCAAAGATAGAGCTTGCCTCTATCTATCATAGACCATCTACTAATATTATTATAAGAAATAATCTTATGGCAAATGGCCATGCAGGAGTTACCATAGGCTCTGAAAATAGTGGTGGTATTAATAATGTTTTGGTAACACAGTGCTATTTTAATGAAACTGATAGAGGTCTTAGAGTTAAAAGCCAAAGAGGAAGAGGTAAGGATGCAATTATATCAAATATAGTATTTGATAACATTTATATGAATGGTGTAAAAACACCATTTGTAGTAAATGCCTACTATAAGGCTGGAAATGATATCCTAGATCAAAGGTTTGATTTATTTGCCCACGAGGTGGATGATACAACTCCTAGATTTACAACATTTGAATTTAAAAATATCAAATGCATGGATGTATGCTATGGAGTAGGGTTCTTTATGGGGCTTCCTGAATCTATGATTGAGTGTGTAAGACTACAAAATATTGATATTACATATAATAAAGAATCTGATGCTGGCGTTATGGCTATGACAAGCCTTAATGAGTCATTTAAGGGTGTAGGATTTGTCCTAAGAAATATAAAAAAGCTAGAATTAGATAATGCTAGATTTATAGATGAACCACTTAATATGTATATTAAGGATAATAATGTAAAAATATTAATAAAGTGATTTACTTTTTAAAATATTTAGGTATAATACATAGTGGTTTGAGGTAATTATTATGAATAGTATTGTTAAAAAGTATATAATGATTTTTACAAGTGCCTTTATATCAGGGCTTTGTATATGCTTCGGAGCATCTGTCTTTTTGATTTGCCAAACATATTCAATGGCTTTAAAGGTAGTAGGGTCATTTATGTTTGGAATTGGTCTATTTACAATTATACATGCGCATTTATGGCTATATACAGGTAAGGCTGGATATATTTTAGACAATAAGCCTTTATATTTACTTGATCTTGTTGTGTGCTTTATAGGAAATGCAATAGGATGCTTTATCTTAGCATTTGTGCTTAAGCAAACAAGAATTGGTGATACATTAGTTGAATCCGCAACACCACTTGTTGAGGCTAAAATGGCTGATTCATGGTATTCTATTCTAATACTTGCTATTATGTGTGGTGTTATGATATATCTTGCAGTAGAAGGACATAAGAAGTGTGAATATCCTTTAGGAAAGGTATTATTCGTATTTATGCCTGTATCATTATTTATTCTTTGTTCATTTGAGCACGTTGTAGCTAATGTAGTATATTTTACATATGCAGGAGAGTTTGGACTTAAGGTAGTATTATATTTTGCTATTATGTTTGTTGGTAATGCTATGGGTTCAGTTATGTTTGATGGTCTATTAAAGCTTGTAGAATATCTTAAAAAAGAAGATAATAAAGTAGAAAGTGTTGAAAAATAAAAGCCTTTAAAGGCTTTTTTTGTGTGCAAAAAAATGGTCACATTGTGACCATTATTTTAATTGTGATTTAATAGCTTGGAAAGTTTCCTCACTGATAAAATGCTCAATTTCACATGCATCCTCTAAGGCAGTATCCTTTGATACACCTATTTGTATTAGGAATGTTGACAAAACCTTATGACGCTCATATACAGCAGTAGCTCTTTTATATCCTTCATCAGTTAGAGTGATTACTCCTGCTTTGTCCATATTGATATAACCCTTGTCCTCAAGCTTATGCATAGCTATAGAAACTGATGGCTTTGAAAATCCCATTTCATTTGCTATATCAATTGAATGTACATGCTGGCTTTTTTCCTGAAGCATTAGGATTTTCTCTAGGTAATCTTCTTCAGATTGCTGATACTTCATAATCGAAACCTCCTACATATTATACTAGATAAATTATAACATATTATAATTCTTTTGAATAGAAAGAATGGAATGTTTTTATGATTTGTGCTAATATTGAAATAGGTGATCATATGTTTAATGAGAATGATTTTTTAAAAGATTTAATAGATTCAGGATTAAAGCCTTATGATAAGGTTATGATTCATTCAAGCTTTTCTAAGATAAAGGATATAGAAGGAGGAGCTAAAACAATCCTTAAGGTTTTAAAGGATTATTTTAGTGAAGGGCTTGTCCTATTACCTACTCATACATGGGATAGTATGAAGGAGGATAATGCCATATTTGATAAGAAGAAGGCTAATTCCTGTGTAGGATATTTAACTAATATGGCTATTAAGGATAAGGATTTTATTCGTTCTAATCATCCTACACATTCTGTTGTAGCATATGGTAGTGATGCACAAAATTATATTAAGGATGATGATTATGCGACTACTCCTGTATCACCAGATGGATCCTTTGGTAAGCTTAAGGACGGAGGAAAGATTTTATTTATTGGATGTCCTTTATCAAAGAATACCTTTATTCATTCAATAGAAGAAGAAATGGATGTGCCTAATAGATTTACAGAGCATATCTATAAATTCTACACAAAGCTTTTGGATGGTTCTATGATGGAGTTTAATATGCCACGCCATTATAATGAATATTGTGCACATATTTCAGATAATTATGAAAAGCTTTTACCAATATTTATCGCAACTGGTGCGTGTAAAAAGGTAAGATTACTTAATTCTACATCATATCTTTTAGATGCGGCCAAGGCATATCAAATTGTTAAAAACATATTGGCAAATGATATTCATGCGTTTGATGATCAAAGGGATATAAGGGAGTATATTTAATATGCTAAATATTTTAAAGGAAGATATTCTTAATATCTTGAAGGAAGAGAATGCTAAAGAAGTAGGCCTTTTAGATGGAAGGAATATAAATGATTTTAATCTTCTAAAAGAAGATGATACAATAACATTAGTTGATGGTATTTCATTTAATGATTTTATATTAAATTATGCTAATAAAAAGGATTTATATCTTTTAGAAAATGATTATTATTATGATTATGGATTTAAATCATTAAATGATAAGGCTATTAAAGATTATAATATTTATCCTCAAACATATATTATGCCTATAAGTGATTCCTTATTATCACTTATTGGTTCATTTTGTGATGAATATAGTATTCTAGAGGATAGTGATATAAAGGGATTTATTAAAAGATCCTATGAGGTATATAAGATTATATGCTCTGAGCTTAAGGATAGATTTATTGTTATATATAATATTAGTGAGGATAATCTTTTAAATTAAAGATTGGTATTGTGATATAATTTTAAAAAAGGAGGCATGATAATATGAATAAGCTTTTATTACCATTATGTGGACTTTCTTTATTATGCCTTGCGTCCTGTGGGACAAAGAATAATAAAAATGATACAACTGGTGCCTCTGGAAGTATTACTATTGGTGGAGGAGGTAGTGATGATAATAACACTACTACTGATATAGCTGATGTTGATGAGACTATTGGTTCACATAATTATGCTAAAAATGATATAAGTAGAGCTTATAAGGATTTACTTAAGGGAAATTATACAGTTACCTTCTATTTTTCATATCAGAATACTACATATGAGCGCTATTTTAAGTTTGATGCCGATTTTAGTACTAATGATGCCGATTTTAGTACTGATAGTAGTGAAGATGAAGTTGACCGTAATAATGGTTATGCAGTAACAGATTTTGATAAAGATGGTATCACATATTTTGGACCATCAGGTGGGCATGTTGTAAGACAATATATGAAAAGTGATAATGGATGGGAATATTTTGATGATGAACAGGATTTATACACGTACGTAGAGACGTTTGCGAATATCATTAAGCCATCAAAATGGAAATATGGAAGTGGTAGCCAAATGTATTTACAAAATGCAGGTAAGGGTCCATATTTATATATTCAAGAGGATTCTATATTATTTGATGGAATATTATCAAAATCATTCTCTCCTTATGTAAGTAAACTAGATGGAGATATTTATAAGGTCATGTTTACTAATATAGAAAATACAGTAATAGAAATTGATCCTTTGATGGAATCAACTGCTGTACAGGCACAGGTATAAAAAAGACTGAGTTTTTTAATTCTCAGTCTTTTCTTTTGGCCTATATACATATTTTATATATTCATAGGAATTATATTTTTTTACAGTCTCACACATTATATTATATGCAGAATCTCTAAGGTTTTGATACCTTTCCTTCATATCACTCAGATTATCTGGGTATATTGGCTTTGAAATATATACAGAGACATAAGGCTTTTTACCTTCCTTTTTAGGACGCCTGAATACTGTTGTAAGAACTACTATAGGACAATCTATTTTGGCAGGATATTTAAATGATGCTGCGCTAAATGGTCTAATACCATTATAATATTCCCATATATGAGCTTCAGGATATATTAAAATATTATCCTTTTTCTTTTTTATTATTTTTTCTTGGAATTCCATAAATTCCTTCATTTGTGATAATGAGGTAGGAAGAGGAATTCCTCCTACAGTTCTTATTATATTCTTTACACCTATATACCTTGATATTACAGGATTAGCTATTGTATAGCATTTTCTTGGGTATGAGGCAAGTACTGCATAGAAGGGATCAATTGATGTTGTATGATTTGAAAACATATAATATCCCTTTAAACCTTTTATATTTTTCTTACCATATATTTTTAGGTGATGAACCATTTTTGATATTATAAAAACAACAGGTACACCTATTAAATAATATACGAAATCAGCCCATATTCTAAATAAAAGGTTCTTTTTATATTTGAAGTTTGTTGGTGTAGTATATCCCTGTTGACTTTTTATTGCAAAGTCATCATTTAGGGGATCACTATAATAAATAATTCTTTTTTCCATAGCATCACCTGATAATATAATTATAATTTATGGGTTCCTTTTTTACAATAATTTGAGAAAAGTTAGTATCATATAGCTTTATATTTTTTAGTTGACACAGCTTAAATAAGTGGTATAATTAGCTAGGAAATTGAAATTGCGACTCAGTTTCATTTTTAGGAGGGATACAATGTATTCAACAAAACAGAAGAGTATCATAATGGAGATTCTTAAAGAGAATAAGGAAAAGCTTTTAAGCCCTGATGAGATATTAGATATCCTTAAGCTAAAGGATGAATCTTGTAGTAAAGCTACATTATATAGATTTTTAGATAATCTAGTTTTAACTAAGGAGATTCGTAAATGTTATAACCAGAATAGTAATAGATTTGAGTATCAGCTTTGCCAAGGGGACTGTGCTACGCATCTTCATCTTAAGTGCAAGAAGTGTGGGCTTGTTATACATCTTAGCTGTGAGGAAACTAAGAATTATTTAAATCATATATCTATTGAACATGAATTTTTGATAGATCAAATGTCATCAACTATTTATGGATTATGTAAGAATTGTAGAGGTTAATTATGAAGGATGTATTATTAGACGCTTTTATTGACTCAATAAAGGTGTTCGTTGTTGTTTTTGTGATTTATATTATTTTATCATTCGTTGAGGAGAAGATAGCTAATAGCAAGAGATTTTCTAAGGAGAATAAGTTATCACCTCTTATAGGAGCAAGTGCAGGTCTTGTGCCTCAATGTGGATTATCTGTAGTATCTGCAGATATGTATGTTAAGGGACATATTACAATGGGTACACTTGTGGCTGTTTTTATTGCATGTAGTGATGAAGCTATTCCTATTATGCTCTCAGATGCTTCTAAGATAAAGTGGGTATTACCAATTTTATTTATTAAGCTTGTTGTGGGTTTTTTTGTTGGATATTTAATTCATCTATTACATCATAAGGAAACCATAGATGTAATGAATCATGTAGAGAATTGTCATGATCATAATCATGAAGAGGTACATGTAGGATGCTGCCACCATGATATTGAGCATGATGATAAGGGCTTATTACATGAACATTTTATTCATCCATTAATTCATTCATTTAAACTGTTTTTATATGTATTTGCTATAAATATTTTATTTGGTGTAATTGTATGGCAGGTTGGAGAAGATAGTATTGCGAATTTTATTGACCAAAACAAATATCTAACTCCAATATATTCAACTCTTGTTGGAATTATTCCAAATTGTGCATCATCAGTAATTATAACAGAGCTTTATATTAGCTCAGGATTATCACTTGGTGCTTGCATGTCTGGTCTTATTATGAATGCTGGACTTGGTATGGTTGTTCTAATTAAGAATAGAAGTATGATAAAAAAGACATTGATTATTATGGGAATAATGATTACAACATCACTTATTACAGGATATATTCTTTGCTTTATATTTGGATTTTAAAAATATAAGGTGTCCGTTTGATTGGACACCTTTTATTTTTGTTTGTAATAAAATGTATTTAGAGGAGATGATAAGGATGTATATGTGCATAGATTTGAAAAGCTTTTATGCCTCTGTTGAATGCATAGTACATGGCTATGATCCCTTTAAGACAGCCTTAGTGGTTGCGGATTCATCAAGAGGTATGGGAGCTATAACCCTAGCCGCAACACCATATATAAAAAAGCTTGGTGTTAAAAGCCGAGGTAGGCTTTATGAGATACCAAAGAATATAGAATATATATGTCAAAAGCCACGTATGAGCTTATATATTAAATATTCTTGTATGGTATATGATATATATTTAAAATATTTTTCACAAGAGGATATTCATGTATATTCTATAGATGAATCATTTATAGATATAGCTCCATATATGAAGCTTTATAATAAAAATCCAATGGATATGGCAAAAATGGTCATAGATGATATTTATGAAACGCTTGGTCTTACCGCAACTGCTGGCGTTGGAGATAATATGTATCTTGCAAAAATTGCTATGGATATTATTGCAAAGCATGACCCTACAAACATAGGATATTTATCAAGTGGATTATATATAAAGCTTTTATCTCATCATAGACCTTTATCTGATTTTTGGCAAATTGGATCGGGAATAGAAAGGCACTTAGCAAAGCTAAATATATTTGATATGGAAGGCATTAGAAGATGTGATGATAATATCTTATATAAGGAGTTTGGAGTTAATGCAGAATATCTAATTATGCATGCGAAGGGATTAGATGATACTACAATTAAGGATATTAAGGAATATAAGCCAAAGAGTAAAAGCATTTCTGAAAGCCAAATTCTTGAACGTAATTATTCATATAATGAAGCAAAGCTTTGCCTTTTAGAAATGCTTGATAATAAATGTATTGAGCTTGTAAGATCAAACCTATCTCCTATGGGTATAAGCCTTATGATAGGCTATGATGAGAAATATTATGCAAATTATACTGGTGGAAGTAAAAAGATGGATATGGCCACAAATCTATTTTCAAATCTTAAAGTTGAGCTTTTATATTTATATGAAGCAACAACTATAAAAAATATTCCAATTAGAAGAATTGGTATATCATTCTTTTCCTTTAAAAGCTTTAATGAGCTTAATCTTTTTACAGATAAAAAAAGAGAAGAGAAGGAGGGTATTTTATATAAGACTATCTCAGCTATAAAGGCAGAATATGGAAGAGGTAGTATATTTAAAGGAATGAATCTTTTAGAAGGAGCTACAGCTCTTAAGAGAAATAAATTATTAGGAGGTCATAATCGTGAATAATACAAGAGGTAAGCAATATATGCCCTTTGATGCACTAGAGGGGTATATGCAGGAAATAGAGAAGAGAAAGGTCATATATATAGAAAAGCCAGAGCTTTCATCTGATATGATAGAGGAGCTAAATTATAAGCTTTTAGGTCTTAGTGTTGGGGATATGATTTCATTAAAATATTACCTAAATGGAGCTATTTATCACCTTACAGGGGAGGTTTTAAGGATAAATTATGAGAATAAGAGCCTTAAGGTTGATAAAAAGGGAATTAAATTCACAGATATATTAGAAATTTACTGATTACTTCTAGAAAAATGAAGCTTAAAGTGGTATAATAAATCCTTGTGAATAGGAGGATTTATTATGCAGAAAATTGATATTTCTACAATAAGAGAAAGTGCTTCATCACTTATTACTTTAAATGACGGATACCTTTTATATCAGTCACATGAAGCACAAAATATCAATCTACTACGTGATTCCACATTAAACTTTGATTTTGTTATTGAAGGTGAGTTCAAGGACGTAGGTAAGGTAGTATTATACGTAGGTCAGGATAATACTCACGGAAATTGTACATGCATGGAGCATGGACTTTGTAAGCATGAGATTTGTCTTTATTTTGAATTAAGAGACAGAGTTAATGAAATGCTTGAAAATAAGGATTTGATTAAGGATTATGAATCTAATCTAAAGGTGGATAGATTGCTTAATAGTGTCTATAATAGCGCTATTAGACCAGCCTATACTCAAATTGAGGTTTTACCAACTGTTGTAATGGGTGATAGCTGGAAGCTATTCCTTGATGCGATTATTGATTCTAAAAAGCTTAAGGTTAAGGATATTAAGAGATTTTTATATTGTATAGAAAATAGCTTAGATTATACCTTTAATTATAAGACAGTTAGAATGTCAAATAAGGGGCTAAGCCTTAAGAGTAATCAGCTTATTAATTTAATTAAATATTTAGAGACTACAGGTAATACAATTAATCTTGATTTAAATATTTTTGATGATATTTATAACCTATATCCAAATAGTATTTATGTATATAATGGATATTATTCAAAGGAATATATGTTTTCAACTGATAGCTTCATTTTAAATATGAACGTAAATAATATGGAGCTTAGAATAAGTGATACATCATATGAAATGATTCCATCAATTGTTCATGATTATATTTTCTATAAGGAAAAGATATATGTTATATCAAATCATACATTATATATTGTTCTTGATTATTTAAAGAAGAATGATGGTGTTGTTAAATTTAATAAGGATTCATATAATAGCTTCCTTATTAACATTTATCCGTATATAAAGGATTTTGTATATGGTGTTGATTATTGTTACGACCTATCAATTGATTCATATATTGATTATAAGAATCATGTTTTAAATGTTAAATATAAGTCATCAATTGAGGACACCTCAATGTTTATTAAAAGAACAAATTATATTAATTATTTAAATACATTTGGATTTAATCAGGAGAATAATTATTCTATTGATAAATATGATGATATTTGTGAGTTTGTTGAATATCATTTAAATGAGCTTGCAGAATACGGAAGCCTATATCTTAGTGATGCAGTTTCAGAGATTAAGCCAGTCTCACAGAAGCATTTAGCATTTAACCTTAAGGTAAATGGTGGTATTGTTGAATTTATTTATGATGATAGTGAATATAGCCTTGATGATATCAATAGAATGATCCTTTCATATAAGAATGGAAGAAAATATATTGATATTAATGGAGTAGCTGTTGAGCTTAATTATGAGGAGCTTAAGGATATTACAGCTATGCTTGATGATCTTGATATTGATACTATTACAGAAAATAAGATTAAGCTATATCAGGCATATTATCTAAATGCTAAATATAAGAAGTATATAGTAGCCTCATCAGATATCACAAAATTCTATAATGATATGGTTAATTATAATGATTATAATATTGAGATTGAACCAAGCATTAAGAACACACTTCGTGATTATCAAATATCTGGTGTAAAGTGGCTAAAGGTATTATCTTCATATGGCTTTGGTGGAATCCTTGCGGATGATATGGGACTTGGTAAGACATTACAAATTATAAGCCTTATTGATTCAATTAAGCGTAATAAGCCTATTATGATTGTCTCACCTACATCACTTATTTTTAACTGGGCTATGGAGTTTAAGAAGTTTGCTCCACATATTAAATATATGGTCATGTATGATAATAATAGAAGTGATGAATGTGTTAGAGAAGCTATAGATGAAAATATGGTTATTATTATTTCATATGAATCACTTCGTATTGATATTGAAAAATATAAGGAAGAGCAATTCCTTATGTGTATTATTGATGAGGCACAGTTCATTAAAAACCCAGAGGCCTTGAAGACTATTGCGGTTAAATCTATTCGTTCAGATATTAAAATAGCTTTAACTGGTACACCGATTGAAAATAGCCTTACTGATTTATGGTCAATATTTGATTTTGTTTTACCAGGATATTTAGGTAAGAAAAATAAGTTTACATCAAAATATGATGGATATGCACAATCAAGTGATGTATTGTCATCACTTAATAAGAGAATTCAACCATTTATTCTTAGAAGACTTAAGACAGATGTCTTAGACCTTGAGGAAAAGATTGAGACTATTTCATATTCTGTTATGAGCAAAGAGGAGAAGAGATTATATTATTCATATCTTGAAGAGGCTAGAAATGATCTTAAGAAGGATAATTATAAGATAGCTAAGGTATTAAGTGTTCTTACAAGATTAAGAGAGCTTGCGTGTGAGCCTAGAATGTTCTTAGATAATGTAGGTGAAATGAAGAATTCAAAGATGGATCTTTTAATGGAGCTTATTGAAGAAAAGATTTCTGACAATCATAAGATTTTAGTGTTCTCACAATTTACATCCTTATTCCCATTTATTGAACAAAGGCTTGAAGGTATGGGTATATCATTCTTAAAGCTTACAGGACAAACTAAGTCATTAGATAGAGCTATGCTTGTTGAAAGGTTCAATAAGGATGATGGTATTAAGGTATTCTTAATTTCATTAAAGGCTGGAGGTACAGGATTAAATCTTACATCAGCAGATACAGTTATTCATTATGATCCATGGTGGAACAATGCGGTTATGAATCAAGCTACAGATAGAGCTTACCGTATTGGTCAGGAAAGGGTTGTTCATGAAATTAAGATTGTTAATAAGGATACAATTGAGGAGCGTATTTTAGAGCTTCAAAATAAGAAGAAGGATCTATTTAATAGTGTTATTTCAGAGGATGATGTTATTAAGAAGATTTCTTTAGACGACTTAAAGGAGCTATTTGAATAATGAGATATTTAGTTTTTTCTGATCTACATGGTGATAGCGTTGCTTTAGGTGATTTATTAAATGTCTATAATAAGGGAAGCTTTGATAAGATTTTATGTCTTGGAGATATTTTATATCATGGTCCAAGAAATGACCTTCCAAAGGGATATAACCCTAAGGAATGTATAAAGCTATTAAATATGCATAAGGATGAAATAATTGCGGTTAGGGGTAATTGTGACGCTTATGTTGATCAAATGGTTTTAGATTTTTATATTCATGATGAATATGAGTTTATAGAAAATGGTAAAAGAATTATTATGACTCATGGTCATATTATTAATCCAAATAATTATTTAAATATTAATAGTGGGGTTGTCCTTTATGGACATACCCACATACATAAGATGGATAATATTTGTGGAGTATTATATCTAAATCCTGGTTCAGTATCACTTCCAAAGGGTGGACAGGATAGAAGCTATGCTATTTTAGATAGCGATAGCTTTGAGGTGTTTAATTTTAATGGCGAAAGCTTATTAAAGGTTTCTATTTAAATCCTAAATTATTTATGATAAAATAATTTTGTGATTTTTTAATCGTGTATTGGAGGATATTATATGGGTGGATTCTTTGGAGTTGCGGCAAAAGGAGATTGTGTGTTTGACCTATTCTTTGGAATAGATTATCATTCACATTTAGGTACACGTAGAGGTGGAATGGTAGTTCTTGGTGAGAATGGTTTTAATCGTTCAATCCATAATATTGAGAACTCTCCATTTAGAACAAAATTTGAGCATGAGGCTAATACTATGAAGGGTAATATGGGTATTGGTTGTATTTCTGATTATGAGCCTCAGCCACTTTTAGTTAAATCTCATCATGGTACATTTGCAATTTCAACTGTTGGAAAAATTAATAATGTTGAAGAGATTACTGAAAAGCTATTTAAGGCTGGAAGTATTCATTTCCTTGAAATGAGTGGTGGAGATATTAATCCAACTGAGCTTATTGCGGCTATTATTAATACAAAGGAAAATCTTATTGAAGGTATTAAATACGCCCTTGATATAGTAGATGGTTCTATTACTATTATTATTCTTAATGAAAAGGGTATTTATGTTGCTCGTGACAAGTATGGAAGAACACCTGCTGTCATTGGTATGAAGGATGATGCGTATTGCGTATCATTTGAAGCATTCGCATATCTAAATCTTGGATATAAGGATTATAAGGAGCTTGGTCCTGGTGAGATAGATATTGTAACACCAGAGGGAGTTAAGATGCTTGTACATCCAGGAGATAAGATGAGAATATGTACATTCCTATGGATTTATTATGGATATCCATCATCTAAGTATGAGGGTAAGTCTGTAGAATGTATGAGATATAATTGTGGAAGAAATATGGCTAAGCGTGATAAGGAAGCATTAAATATCCATCCTGATTGTGTTGCAGGAGTTCCTGACTCAGGAGTTGCACATGCAATTGGATATTCAAATGAGTCTGGAATACCATATGCACGTCCATTTATTAAATATACACCAACATGGCCTCGTAGCTTTATGCCAACAATTCAATCAAAGAGAAATCTAATTGCTCATATGAAGCTAATTCCAGTTCATGAGCTTATTGATGGAAAGTCATTACTTTTAATTGATGATTCAATTGTTCGTGGAACACAACTAAGAGAAACTACAGAATTCCTTTATCAATCAGGAGCTCGTGAGGTTCACATCCGTTCTGCATGTCCACCTCTTGTTTATGGATGTAAGTATTTGAATTTCTCTAGATCTAATTCAGAGATGGATTTAATTACTCGTCGTATAATAGCAAAGCTTGAGCCAGAGGTTACAGATGAGGTTCTTAAAAAATATACTAACCCAGATACTAAGGAATATAAGACAATGGTTGAAGAAATTCGTAAGCAATTGAATTTCACAACACTTCAATTTAACCGTCTTGATGATGTTAAGGCTGCCACTGAAATTGATGAGGATAAGCTTTGTACATATTGCTGGGATGGTAAGGAATAAAAGAAATGGACTTTCGAGTCCATTTTTTATCTTTTAATATCTAATAATTATATAAATATTAGTAGAATTATAGCTTGATGTTTAATTTTAATTGAAAATATGATATAATTTGCTAAAGAGGTGTCTTTTTATTATGAGTAAGATGATACAAAAGATGGTTACCTGCCCAAAATGTGGTGTTAAGAATAATAAGGATTTATATGAAAGTATAAATGTTACAGTAGATGATAGTCTTCGTCTAGATGTATTAAATGGTAAGATATTTGAATATAGATGTGATAGCTGTGGCCTTAAGGCTACAATGTATTATCCATTTTTATATCATGATATGAAGAAGAGGTTTATGATTCAATTTGATCCTAATAATTCATATGATGAAAATATGTTTAAGGCATTAGAGAATACAAATCCTATGCAGGGCTATACATATAGAATTGTTAATAAGCCTTATATGCTTATTGATAAAATATTAGTCCTAGAATCACCATATGATGATAGAGTTATTGAGGTTTTAAAGGAATTCTTAAAGGCTTCAAACAATTCAAGCCAAATAAGAGAATTATCATTTGCTCTTACAAAGGATAATTCATATGAATTTATTTGCGTTAATGATAAGGGTGAGGCTATAGGTATAATTCCATTTAATCCGGATTTATATAATATGATTTATGATAAGTTTTATGATAAGCTTAAGGATATAAGGCTTTATCATATTGATACTGATTTTGCTGAAGCATTTTTAAATGAGGTAGAACTATGACAGATATAGAAATGTTTAATGATTTTAAGAATAAGAATAATATTGAAAGTGACTTTGCAACATATGATTATGATGATATATCACTAAATGATATTCTTAATGGTAAGAAGACTACTGAGGTTTCATTATATGATGATTATGTAGCAAATAAGGAGCCACTTCCAATTAAAGGAGATTATGCAGTAGTATGTAATGAGGCCGGAGAGGCTAAGGCTATTATTAAGACAGTTAGTGTTAATATAGTTGAATATGCGAAGGTTAAGGATAAAGGGGATCTTAAGGCCTTTGCAGATGAGAATGGCATTAAACTTTCAAATGAAACTCTATGTGTAGAGGAAGTATTTGAGGTAGCTTATAAATAGAATTAGGAGGTTTGGAAGGGATGAAAGCTATAAGACAATTATTCAAGGATGTATTAGTTCTTGAGCCAGATGTTGTATCTGATGAAAGAGGAAGCGTTGTTGAAACTTATTCAGAGGATGATTTGGATTCTATTAAGATTGATGGTGTTTTTATTGAGGAAAAGACATATTCATCAATTAAAAGCGCAACTGTTTATGGTATTTATTATCAAGAGGAACCATATGCTCAAAATAAGATAATTTATGCTCAAACAGGATCAGTTATGGTTTATGTTATTGAATTTGATCCCGAGTCTGATAATTATTTACAATGGATTTGTGTTGAGCTTGATTCAAGAACTAATAAGGAGCTTTATTTGCCTAATCATTATGCTTATTGTATTTTGACACTTGAGGCAAATACAAGATTTGTAGTTAAATCAGATGAATATAATACTGAGGGATATTTAAGAGTTATTACATATCTTGATAAAACTATTAATCTTGAGTTCCCTTTTGAGGATGTAAACGGAATTTATAAAGAGAAGAATGCGCCATCATTATAATAAATGATGCATACTAGGTGGGTGATGTATGATGCTTGATGAGAATAAGATGCAAGAGGCAATATCAAATAATATTGCGTATTATGAGTATAATACTTTAGAGGATAGAATTACTATCTTATTTCATACTGATTACATCGCTAATAATATAACTCCAGAGGAGGCCTTCGATGGAGAAGAGTTTGTTGTTGCTAAGGAATTTAGAGAGGATTTTTTAAACTTTTTCATGCTTGTAAGAGGGAATTATTCTAAGCAGCAGTTTGCATTTAAGGCTAAGCACAATGGGCTTTTAAGATGGTATCTTATTAGCTCATTTGAAAGAAATGAGAATGATTATATCGTTCGTGGAACTTTTGAAAATATTTCATCATTTTTAATTGAACAGGATAAGCTATTAGAGCTTTCAAAAAGAGATTCTCTTACTGGGCTTTTAAATAAGTTTAATATTGAAAAATATATTGATGACTGCATCAAGGACCGTGGGTTCTTTATGCTATGTATGATAGATTTAGATTATTTTAAAACTATAAATGATACATATGGTCATATTTATGGAGACAGAGTACTTGTAGCTACAACAGATAAGCTTAAGCAAATTGCTGGAGAAAATGGTGAGGTTGGTAGAGTTGGTGGAGATGAGTTTATCTTAATTAAGCGAATTGATCATCAGCCTACTGATGAGGAAAAAAGAGGTCTTTGTAGGGCAATTAAGAATTCCTTCTATGATAATGAAGGTAATAATATTTATACATCTAGGCTTACTACAACTATTGGATTTGTTACATATCCATTTGATGGTAAAACAAAAACAGAGCTTTTAGCACGTGTTGATAAGGCTTTATATAAGGGTAAGGCTAAGGGTAGAAATTGCTATGTCATTTATAATGAGCAAATGCATGGCTCAATTGATGTAGATAGACCAATTCAGGATACAGTTATGGAGGATTTCACAAATACTGCTGATATTTCGATATTTATTAGTGATATTATGGGTAGTATTTTAAATAATCCTACTGCAGAGAAGGCTTTATCTAAGCTTAATGATATTATGGTTTATTTTAGACTTCAGCGTATTTCTGTTTATAAAAGAGATGGTTCTATTTTAGAAAAAATATATACTGAGTCACAATCTGATAGAGGATATGGTGAGGTAAGTGTTCTTGATCTTCAATCATTTAATGCGCAATTTGAAGGTGGAATATTTATAGCATCTGATGTATTTGAATATAAATATGATAGAATAGCTTTAAGTAAATGCATGGATATTCCATATGACCATGGTTCAATTGTTATTTCTGCGTGTGGTGTTGTAAGAGCAACAGATTATCTAATGTGCTTTGAGGCATTTGATAGAAGACGTATTTGGAATAAGAATCAGCTTACAGCAATTAAGGTTTTATCAAGAATGATTATGACCTTCTATCAAAATGCAATTAATAAAGAAAAATAGGAGGAGCTTATGATTTTAGATTTATTTAAGTTAGATCAAAAGGTTGCGGTTGTAACTGGAGCTAACACTGGATTAGGACAGAAAATGTGTGTAGCACTTGCTGAAGCTGGATGTAAGGTAGTAGGTGTTGCAAGAAGATCTTGTGATGAGACTAAAGCTCTTATAAAGAAGGGCTATTTTGAAGAGGTTATTGCAGACCTATCTGATTTAAATAATGCAGAGTTTGTAATCTCCTCTGCAATAAATCTTTTTGGACGCGTTGACATTCTTGTTAATAATGCAGGTATTATTAAAAGAGAGGATGCAATTAATGTTAAGATAGAGGATTTTGATGATGTCCTTACAGTAAATCTTAAAATGCCATTTTTATTATCACAGGCATGTGCTAAACATTTTATAGAATCAAATAGAGGAGGTAAGATTATAAATATTGCCTCTATGCTATCATACCAGGGTGGTGTAAGAGTTGTAGCATATACTGCATCAAAGCATGCGATTATGGGTCTTACTAAGGCACTAGCTAATGAGTGGAGCAAATATAATATTAATGTTAATGCTATAGCTCCTGGATATATGGCTACAAATAATACTCAGGCTCTAAGGGATGATGAAAAGAGATCTAAAGAGATTCTTGATAGAATTCCTGCAGGTAGATGGGGACTTAATGATGATATGATGGGTGCAGTTTTATATCTTGCATCTGATGCATCAAATTATGTTAATGGTGAGACTATCAATGTTGATGGTGGATGGATGGCTAGATAATGAAAAAGGGAATTATATTTGATCTTGATGGAACTCTTTGTGATTCTACATCATTTTGGAATCACCTTGGTGAGGCATATTTAAAAACGATAGGAATTATTGATAAGGATATTGATGATGAGTGTCATAATATGTCTATCATGGAATCAAGTGAATATATTAAGAAAAAGCATAATTTAGAGGCTACAGCTAATTTCATTAGAATGGAGATTAATTGTCTTATTGAGGAGGCTTATTTTAAAAAGCTTGAGCTAAAGCCAGGGGTTTTAGATTTTTTAGAATATATGTATGCCCATGGATATAAGATGATTATCGCAACTGATACTCCAAAGCCTTTAGTTCTAGGCCTTTTTAAAAGATATGGTATACCACATTATTTTATTGATGTTATTACAACTATAAAGGTTAAAAAGAGTAAGGAATATCCTGATGTTTATGATTATTGCTTATTACGTATGGGTCTTTTAAAAAGAGATGTAGTGGTATTTGAGGATAATCAAAATGTAATAAAAATGCTTAAGGATAATGCCTATGATACTATTAGGGTTGTTGATGATCCTAGTGAAATTGATACATCATATGCCTTATATACTATAGATAATTTTTCAGATACTAGAGCATATGAAATTATGGATAAGCTAATTTAAGGGTAGCAAACTACCCTTTTAATATCAAGAAAGAGTGGTGATAATATGAAGATTATTACAGACCAAAATGAAATTAATACCTATATTGGTGACAATGGACTTTATTACAATCCAACTAATAAGAATCTTAGCTATTTAACATCTATTAGTCCTATAGATATAGGAGGGCTTGAGGCTGAGATTAAAAAGAAGGAAAGAACTCAAATTATAATTGGTTCATTATATGATCCCTATCCATTAATTGAATCTGATTTAAAGATTACAAGAAGGACATTAGAACTATGTGATAAATATAAGTGTGGTGTTACAATTTTTACAAAATCAAAGCTTATTTTAAATGATATAGATTTGTTACAATCTATATCATCACATAGTAAGGTTTGTGTTATGATTAAGATTTGTACGACAAATAATAATGATATGAAAAATATTGATTCAACACAACTTCAGGATAAGCTTCAAATTCTTGCGGGATTATCTAAGCTTGATATTTCTCTTGGCTTTGATGTTTCTCCAATATTACCATTTTTAAATGATGATATTAATACTATGGATGGGCTTATAAGCCTTGCTATTCATTATGGATGTGATTATTTTATGTTTAGAGGTGCATCAATTATTATCTCTAATAAGCATAAGGAAGCAGTATACCACGCACTAGATGATAATTATTTTGGACTAAGAAGTAAATATGATTCAATACGTGGAGAATCATATGTAATAGATTCTCCAAAATCTAAAATGCTTCAATCATATATTGAAGGAGCACTTACAAATGAGGCTATAATATTTGATAATGAGACTATTATGAAGAATATTTATAGCTATCAAAGAAAGCATAAGCAACTTTCTTTCGTTTAGCCCCTTTATTTGTTGAAAAAGAATGATATTTAAGGTATAATCATTAATATATGGGGGTGGTTGAATGCAGCTAGTTAGCGCAAAGGGTATGATACTAGAGGCCCAAAAGGGAAACTATGCCATACCAGCATTTAACATTAATAATTTGGAATGGATTAAATCAGTTTTAAGTGCATGCCAGGAGGCAAAGGCACCAGTTATATTAGAGACTTCTGAATCCGCTGTTAAATATATGGGTGGATATAAGAATGTTGTAGATATGGTAAAAAATATAGTTGAATATTTAAATATAACAGTTCCAGTTTGTCTACACCTAGACCATGGAACATATGAAGGAGCATTTAAGGCTTTAGATGCAGGATATACTTCAGTAATGTTTGATGGTTCAAAGCTTTCAATTGAAGAAAATGTAATGAAGGTTAAAGAGGTAGTAGAATACGCTAAGAAATATAACGCATCTGTTGAGGGTGAGGTTGGAGGAATTGGTGGTACTGAGGATGGAGTAACATCTGCAGGTGAGCTAGCATCACCTCTTGAGTGTAAGATGCTTGCGGATACTGGAATTGATATGCTTGCAGCGGGTATTGGAAACATTCATGGAAAATATCCTGCTGATTGGGCTGGTCTTAATTTCGATAGATTAAAGGAAATTGAGGTAGAATGTAAGAATACACCACTTGTATTACATGGTGGTTCAGGAATTCCTGCTGAAATGGTACAACGTGCAATTCGCCATGGTGTATGTAAGGTTAATGTAAATACAGAACTTCAGCTAGCATTTGCTGCAGGGACTCGTATGTATATTGAGGGAGGTAAGGATCTTGATGGTAAGGGATTCGATCCTCGTAAGCTTCTTAAGCCAGGATGCGAAATGATAGAGGAAACTGTTAAGGAAAAGCTTGATATCTTTGATACAACAGGAAAGGCAGAATAATGGATTTAAAAATCTTATATGAGGATAATCATATAATAGTTTGCTACAAGCCTAAGGGAATACTATCACAGTCTGATGGCTCATCTACTTTAGATATGCTTTCAATATTAAAGGATTATATTAAGAAAAAATATAATAAGCCAGGTGATGTATATTTAGGTCTAGTTCATAGGCTTGATAGGAATACTGATGGCGTTATGGTGTTCGCAAGAACCTCTAAAGCGGCTTCAAGACTTAGCGATGATATTAAAAATGATAGATTTCATAAAAAATATCTAGCTGTAGTAGAAGGAAGGCTAGATGGCTCAAGCGAGCTTAAGGATTATCTATTCTTTGATTCATTAAAGAAAAAATCCTTTGTAAAAAAGACAAAGGATTCTAAGGAAGCAATTCTTATTTATAATGCATTAGATTATAAGAATAATAAAACATTACTTGATATATTACTTAAAACAGGGCGTCATCATCAAATAAGATGTCAGCTATCAAATATAGGTCATCCTATTGTAGGAGATCTAAAATATGGTAGTAATATAAATATTGGTAATAGCTATTTATTATCAAGCTATAGTCTTTCAATCATTCATCCTACAAAAAAGGAAGAAATGACATTTGAATATATTAATAAAGAATATTTTAAGGATTTTAATATTAAATAAGCATTCCGCTAGGGAATGCTTTTTAATTATTATCCTTTTGTGCAAGCTCTGCTTTAATTTCCTTCATATCACTATATTTCTTATTGTAATAAAGAATTCTCTTAGCAATAGTGATATAAGCATTTGCTGTAGCTGAAAGCTCAAGAGCAAGCTTTGTAAGTGATGTAATATCATTATCATCATCTATTTGATTTAGTTTACCATTTGTAAACTCTATAGCTTTATTAAACTCATCTCTTGATAGTCTCTTGAAGCTATTGAAGGCTTCATTTTTAGGAGTATCACTATATTCCTGATCAAGTATTTGCTTGATCTCAGCAATTGATAATACCTGCTTAAGCGCACATGTTTCATTTATAAGAGCTAAATGCTCCTTATTATATTTCTTTGAAATAGGTGCTGATACTACCTTACCCTTAACATAATTATTTACCATAGAAGAGGTAATAACATGATCAAGGGATGATGTTTGTAAAACTCTAAGCTCACGGCTTAAATAATTTATAACCTGATCCATATATAGCTCTATATCAGGGAATTTTTCATAATCAGGGAATTCAAATGTATCTAGCTCGTCAAGCCAGTTCTTTAGAATTGGTTTTATCTTGTCCATAAAAATACCTCCAAATTATACTAGCTTATTATAGCATATTTAAAAAAGCATTTAAAGAGATTATGAATAAAATAAAATAGATTAAGTTAAATGATATCTTCTTGTTTTTAAAACAAGATTTAATTGTTTATACTATGTATAAATAACTTGAAAAGAAGAGGCTTTTTAATGTATAATATTAAAGAAGGTGGTTTTTGTTTATGTTATTGTTGACTATAAGTACTAAATATGTAGTTATCATATCAGCAATTCTTGCGGTAGTAGTTTTATTATCTATTATAGCTACAGTTATTTTAGTTAAGAAAAAGAATAATGGTCATGTTAAGGTTGATGATACTTTTATTGAAAACATTATGGCATGGCTTGGTGAAAAAGATAATATTATTTCATTAAATGTTGATAATGCAAGGCTTAAGGTTGAGGTTAAGGATCTTGATAAGGTATTAGCTGATAAGCTTCATACCGTATCAGAGAAGGGTGTATTTATTACAGGTAATTATGTTAAGCTTTTATTTAAATATGATTCAAAGCTAATAATGAAGGAAATAAGTAAGAGATTATAGGAGGATCAATATGTTATCAAAGAAGTTTAAGGTTACATCAGAGTCAGGTATTCATGCAAGACCTGCGACAATTTTAGTTAATGAGGCAGTTAAGTTTAAATCTGATATTGAGCTAGCTTTAGAGTCTAAGGTTGTAAATCTTAAGTCTATTATGGGAGTTATGAGCCTTGGAATCTATAATGGTGAGATTATTACTATTACAGCTACTGGTGATGATGAAGAACAGGCAATTGATGCCCTTACTGATTCAATATACGAAATGCATATTGGAAAGGAAATCTAACAAATATTTAAGGCAACTGAGGTAGCAGTTGCTTTTTAAGTAATTAAGGAGTATTTTTTATGGATTATAATTTTTTAGAGTTAGCAGATAAATATTATGATGATGCTATTTTAGATTTAAAGGAGCTTATTAGATGTAAGTCAGTCCTTGATGTTTATAAGCCTACATCAATTCATCCATTTGGAGAAGGATGTGCTAAGGCACTTGATACTATGCTTTCATTTGCAAAGCGTGATGGATTCTTATTCTTAAATGATGATTATTATGCAGGTGAAATTAAGTATGGTGAAGGTGAGGATTTTGCAATACTTGGACATTTAGATGTAGTTCCTGCAGAAGGAGCTTGGGATACAGATCCATTTGAACCAACTATTAAGGATAATAGGCTTTATGGAAGAGGTTCTACTGATGATAAGGGTCCTGTTATTGCGGCCTATTATGCAATTAAAATGCTAAGAGATCTAGGTGTTAAGTTTAATAAATGTGTTAAGCTTATTGTAGGATGTGATGAGGAGACTGAATCACGTTGTCTACAGCATTATTTTAAAAAGCATAATAAGCCAAGCATTGGCTTTTCACCAGACGCTGATTTTCCTCTTATTTATGGAGAAAAGGCATTTGCTAATTTTAGTATTTTAGGTTCTGTAGATCCACATTCTATTATTAAAACATGGAAGAGTGGAAGTAGAGTAAATATTGTTCCTGATACATGTGAGGTTACATTAAAGGGTGATTATCAAAAGGAATTTTATGAATTCCTACAGAATAATAATTATAATGGTGAGGTTAAGGATAATACATATTATACCTATGGTAAGGCTGCTCATGGTTCAACACCTGAGCTTGGATTAAATGCTAATTTTATAATGGCAGAGTTTGTAAACTCAATTTATAATGATAATTTCACTAGCTTCATACTTGATTGCTTATCTTTTGATCCATATGGAGAAAAGATGGAGATTAATGTAGAAAATGGTGATATGGGAAAACTTTCATTAAATCCAGGTATTTTTGAGGTTTTAAATAATGAATGCTTAATCCAATGTGATTGTAGAACACCAAAGGATAGCCAATATAAGGTAATTGATGTTTATGTTAAGGATTGTGCACAAAAGCATAAGCTTATTTATAAGGCTGACCATAGAAAGGAAATACATTATGTAGATCCTAATTCTTATTTAGTACAGTCACTTTATAAGGCTTATAAGGAAATTAGCGGAGATAATGTTAATAAGCCTATGACAATTGGTGGTGGTACATATGCCAAGTTTATAGATAACTGTGTAGCATTTGGACCAACACTTCCAGGAGAGGATAATTTAATTCATTCTCCTAATGAATATATTGATTTAAATAATTTTAAGAAGGATATAGCTATCTATGCATATGCTATTTATGAGCTAGTAAAATGAGATTAAGAAAGATTAAGGGTGCACGTGAAGCACTAGAAGAGAATAAATATTATTTTGTACCAAATCCAAATGAAAATAAGGGTATTTGGAAAAATGTTTTCAAAAATGATAATCCTATTCATTTAGAGGTAGGATGTGGAAAGGGTAATTTTATTATTGGAATGGCTAAGGCTTTCCCTGAAATTAACTTTGTTGCGATTGAAAAATTTGAAAGTGTTCTAATTAGAGCACTTGAAAAAATTGAAAATGAAGAAATCCCAAATCTAAAGCTTATTAATGGAGATGCTTTAGAACTATGTGATATGTTTGATGATGGAGAGGTTTCTAATATATATCTTAATTTTAGTGATCCATGGCCTAAGTCAAGACATGCTAAGCGTAGACTTACATATAAGACATTTTTAGATATCTATAGAAAAATATTATCTGAAGATGGTGCTATTATGCAAAAGACTGATAATAAGATTTTATTTGAGTTTAGCATTGAATCATTAAGTATGGATAATTGGGTATTATCTAATATTTCAGTTGATCTTCATAGCAAGGATGTATTTAATGTTATGACTGAATATGAGGTTAAGAAATCAAAGCTTGGTCCTATTTATAGGCTAGAGGCTAGAAAGAGAAGATAAGAATGAGGATTGTTTTAATTGGTGGAAGGGATACAGATTCTAAATCAAATAATATAATGGATTTTATTATGAATTATAAAATAAATCCTAATGTATTACTTGTCCCAGCGGCGTCTATGGATAGCCCTAAATCAATTAAAAATCAGAGTCTTTTATTTAATAATTATAAATGCAATTTAAAATATTTATTATTATATGAAAACCCTAAGGGTATTGATGATTTATTAAATTGGGCTGATATCATATATTTTAGTGGTGGAAATACCAAGCATTTAGTAGATAAGGTTTTAGAATATGATATTGATAAATATCTTAAAGAAACAAATAAGCTTATAGTAGGTATTAGTGCTGGTATGAATATGCTTGCGTATGCAGGTATGGGAGATTCATATTCATATACAGATAATTTTAATACATATAATTATAAAATGGTTAAAGGTATTGGGCTTATTAATTATGTTGTATGCCCGCATTATGATGTGGGGGATCGTTATGTTTTTAATGATGAGCCAAGAAATTATAAATTGCCAGGTCTTGCTTTAGAAAATGATACAGCACTTTATATTGATGATAATAGCTATTGTGTTATAAAGGATAAAAAGAATAGAAGCGTCTATCGCTTTATTAAGGAAGAGGATTATAGAATGGATGTAGTAGCAAATAAAAGTATTGCAGTACTAGGTCCTGAAGGAACATTCTGTGATGTTGCCTGCAAGGACTATTTAAAGAATAATAATAAACAATTTAATATTAAATATTTCCCTTCTATAAGGAAGACTATTGAAGCAATAGATGATATTGGTATTGGTGTTATACCATTTGAAAATTCTCTTGATGGATATGTCCTTGAGGCAATAGATAGCTTAATAAAAAATGATTATAAAATAATTTATGAGTTAGATGAGAAGGTTGAATTCGCCTTTGTTTCAAATGCTAAGAGAATAGAAGATGTAAAAAATGTATTCGTTCAGTTTAAAGCTAAAGCTGAGTGTATAGATTTTTTAACTATAAAAAATCATTTTAATCTTATTATTACAGATTCAAATATGATTTCATTAAACAACCTTCTTCAAAGTGATGATACATATGGAGCTATTATTCCACTTCATAAGGCTAAGGAATATAGCTTTAATATCAATATTGATAATATTTCAGATAGAGATTCTAATTTCACAAGATTTGTTGTTGTATCTAAAAATGACAAGCCAGCTTTAGATAAGGATAATATTAAATGTTCATTATGCTTATTTATGAAGCTTGATTACCCTGGTATTTTATTTGATGCTTTAAAGCTATTTAATGAATATAAGGTAAACCTAAATGCAATTATTTCACGTCCTACAAAAGAAGCGCTTGGTAAATATAATTTCTATATTGAAATTTCATCAAAGAAGGATGAAATTAAAAATATAAATGATTGTATTAAGGCAATTTCTTTAGATGATAGATATGAAATTAAAAATCTAGGTATGTATTCAAGATGATATTAGGATTGGGGGAATATATATGGATATAGTTGAAATTATATCTAAAAAGCAATCTGGACTTGAGCTGACAGATTCTGAAATAGGATATGTTGTAGCAGGATATACTGAGGGTGTTATTCCTGACTATCAAATGACAGCCTTTCTTATGGCTGTCTATTTTAAGGGAATGAATGACAGAGAGTCTACAACACTTACAATTTGTATGAGGGATAGTGGACAGGTCTTAAATCATGAAAGAATTTTAGGATATAAGATTGATAAGCATTCAACAGGTGGAGTTGGAGATAAAACTACACTTATTTTAGGACCTATGGCCGCAGCCTTAGGTATTAAGTTTTCTAAAATGAGTGGAAGAGGTCTTGGACATACAGGTGGTACTATTGATAAGCTTGAATCTATTCCTGGATTTAGAGTTAATCTTAGTGAAGAGGAGTTTTATAAGCAGGTTAATGAAATAGGACTTGCGGTTGTTGCTCAATCAGGTAATTTAGCACCTGCTGATAAAAAAATATATGCCTTAAGAGATGTAACATCTACAGTTGCATCAATTCCATTAATTGCTTCATCAATTATGTCTAAAAAGCTTGCGGCAAATGATGATGAAATAATTCTTGATGTAAAGGTTGGTTCTGGAGCCTTTATGAAGGATTTAGATGAGGCAGAGAAGCTTGCAAGGCTAATGGTTAAAATTGGTCGTAATGCAGGTAAAAAGGTTATGGCTATTTTAACTAATATGGAGCAGCCTTTAGGAGCCACTGTTGGTAATGCACTTGAGGTTGTAGAATCTATTGAAACCCTTAAGGGTAAGGGACCAGCTGATATTGAAGCATTATGCTGCTCAATTTGTGCATATATGCTTATGGATGCTAAGGGTGTAAAAACACTTGATGAGGCATATGATATGGCAAGGGCTACATTGCATGATGGAAGTGCTTTAAATAAGTTTAGAGAATTTGTTAAGGCTCAAGGTGGAAATGATGAGGTTATAGATAAATATTCATTATTCCAGCCAGCACAGCAAAGAATAGCCTATAAAGCACAAAGTGAAGGGTACCTTGAGAAGGTTGATGCCTTAGAAATAGGACTTGCTGCAGGAGCTCTTGGTGCAGGAAGGCATAAGCTTGGTGATGATGTAGATCACGCAGTAGGTATTGTTGTCTATAGAAAATGCGGAGACTATGTTAAAAAGGGCGATGTAATACTTGAGGTATTTAGTAATGGTGTTGGAGAGGTTCAATGCTTTGAACATCTAAATAACGCAATTATTATAGGGAAAGAGCGTAAATTTAAAAATTTAATATTAAAAGTGATAAGATAAGCAAAAATAGAGTGAATTATTCGCGACAATGCTTGACTATAAAGCGTTTTCAAGTTATAATTTATATAGATTTTTTAAATAAAAAAGGAGAAGATTTTATGGATAAGAAAAAATCATTAATCGGTGCTGGAGCATTAACTGCTTTAGCAACTATCGCATTAGTATCATGCGGTGGAGGAAAAACTAAAACTTATACAATTACGCTTGACGTAAATGATTCGGCAGCTACATTGAATACAGATACTGAAACATATACTGTAAAGACAGCTTCAGAGCTTGTTGAGGCATTAGCTAATGTTAAACCTACAAAGACAGGATATACATTCGTAGGTTGGTACTTAGATGAGGATGCTACTGTAAAGCTTACAGCAGATACAGATCTTAAGTCTTTAACTGCTGAAGAGGATGGAGCGATTTATATTTATGCAGCATTTGAAGTTGCTGATTTCACTGTAACATTTGATCTTAAGGGAAATGCTACTACAGCAGCAGTTGCTGATAAGTCAACTGAGTCTGTAAAGTATAACGGAAGCGTTACTGCAGCTCCTACTATTACTACACCTGCTAAGGATTCTGGAAGTCATGAGATGACATTTACTGGATGGTATACATCTGCAGCAGATGCAGCTTCAGGAGATACTACTAAGGCAGTTACTCCAAGTAGTGTAAAGATTACAGGAAATACTACATTCTATGCAGGATGGACAATCACTAAGATTGATACTGAGGCAGCATTCTTAGAATATATTAATGCTAAGTCTCAAACAGTAAATGCATATATCGCAAATGATATTACATTAACTGCAGCAATTCAAAGAACTGCAGCAGCTGCTTCTGCAAACGAAAATCTTTCTACTAACGGAACTGACCAAACTAACTCAATGTCAGCTAAGTTATATGGAGACAATCATACAATCACTGGACTTTCAATCAATTCAGATCTTAAGTCTTCAGGATTATGGGGTAAGTTCTCTGGAACTATTCAAGATATTAATTTCGCATCAGTTACAGCTACAACTACAGGACAAAATGCTGCAGTATTAGTTGGTACTGTTGAGGATGGAGCTACATTCACTGATATTTCATTTGATGGTGTAGAGTTCACAAATAATGCATCTAATGGATATGCAGCAATTGTTGCAGCTCAAGTTAAGGATGCACAAGTTAATGCTACATTTGATGGTGTAACTATCAAGGGTCTTGACATGGAATGTGTTAAGTATAGTGCAGCAATTCTAGCTACTGTTGTAGGAGCAAATGCTACAATCAATTTCACTGACTGTCTAGTTCAAGGAGAAATCGTTGGTACTGGAGAATCTGTTGGATTAGTATTTGGATTTGCTAATAAGGATAAGTCAACTGGTTCAACTTTAACATTTGATGGAATAGTTGCAGCTGGAACAATTACTGCAGCAAAGAATGTTGGAGCAATTGTTGGAAATAATAAGGATACAACTACTACAGTTGTTATTAAGAATTCTGCAGTTCTTGATTATAGTGTATCTACAAATGATGGTACAGCTACTCAGCTTAATACATTTATTGGACAAAATGCAGGTACTTTAACATTAGATACTGCAACTTGCTACTATCAAGAAAACAAGTGTACATTAATTCTTAAGGGTGAGAATTCTAATGATACAGAAATTCAAGGTACACCTGTTGCATTAGAGACTTTAGCAACTAAGACATTATCAAGTAATATTGCATTTGCATATGATGCTGCTACAAGCAAGCTTACAACAACTATTGGATCAACTTCAATTGATGTTACTGACCCAGCAGTTATTGACACAACAAATTATGTAACTACATTTGCACATGATTTAGAGACTGGTGGAATTACTTCACTTGATGCAAATGGAGTAACAAATAAGGTTAATGGTAGAACTAATTATTATGAAGGTGTAATTGCAGGAAAGGCTGGATTTGGAGTTAAGGTAACAATCAATGTTCCAACTTTAAATGAT
>Ga0247610_10000351_pt1 | contig 68893 bp, 67 predicted proteins | sample 174DNAGHGhighgp2_FD_193483 | JGI IMG/M metagenome (GOLD analysis project Ga0247610, IMG submission 193483) | Sheep rumen microbial communities from Palmerston North, Manawatu-Wanganui, New Zealand - 1742 DNA GHGhigh gp2 | ecosystem: Host-associated > Mammals > Digestive system > Stomach > Rumen...
TCCGTCTTGAATGTGTGGCTGAAGGGAAAAAAGTTGAACCTCAAGAGAAGAAACAAGAGGAGACAAAAGCCCAAGTCCAGACCACGGTTCCTCCAATTCCTCCGAAGAAACAAACATTGTCAGACAAGGACAAATCAAGTAATAATAAGAAAAAAGAGACGAAAATGGAAAAGAGCAACGAAAAAGATGATGAAACCATGACACGGATCCCGTGGTGGATGTGGCTGCTGTTGCTGCTAATGGCAGGCGCTGCCGTAGGCGCTTTCTTCTTGGGCCGCCACACCAAAGAGGCCGAAATCCAAGTACAAGAGGTGGAAGTCGAAGTTCCCTACGAAGTGGAAGTCGAAAAAGAGGTGCTGATCCATGACACTGTCACCGTAACGGTTTTCAAGGAAAAGATTGAGGAAATCGAGAAGAACTTCAACGCGGCCAAGTTCAAATCCGGCAAGGCCGATCTTAACGATGACGCGAAATTTGTGTTGCACGACTTGGTGAAGATTCTGGAGAAACAGCCGGATGTCAGATTGAAGATTGTGGGCCACACTTCCGAAGAGGGCAGTCCTTCATTCAACCAGAAGCTTTCCGAGAAGCGGGCCAAGGCAGTGGTGGACTTCTTGGTCGCCCGCGGCATCAACCCCGACCGATTGGAATACGAGGGCAAGGGCAGTAGTGAACCGCTTGAAGCAGGCAACAACGAAGTAAACAGAAGAACACAAATCATTGTATTGCAATAAATCAACAAATATTATTCACTTAAAAAATTTACATCATGGATGAGAAAAAAATTATTGTCATGTCAGAAAGCATCGTAAATGCAATCGTGGACATCAGCATGGGCAGATCCAAATTTTCCCTGACAAACACTGTCCTCAAAAAATTGTCCAACAATCCTGAAATATTCGAACGCGTGAGAGACTGTTACATAGAATATTTGGGAACAATTGACAGTAAGATTGACGAAACGATGGAGGTCAAAAAACTGTCCGATTTCCGCTACAAGATTGTGGACGTTTACGAGAATGCCACAAAAGAATAATAAAAGTAAACCGAAAAAAAGTATTCAAATGAAAAAAATCACGTACATCATGCTAGCATTTATTATGATGCTTTGCGGATCTTGTAAAAAGAAGCTGCCGGAATTGACCTTGGAACAGAAGCTGAATCAAAAGCTCTCAGAAATGACCGAGGTGGCAGAATTAGGATCTGTGGAGTACACGGTTACCAAAGTGGTAAAGGCATCCGATGATAAAAAATGGTACAAATTTGGGGACAGAAAGATTTTATTTAAATGTACCGCTTATTTGAAGGCAGGTATTAACATGAGTAATTTCGATGCTTCAAAAGTAAAAATTGACGAGACGAAAAAATCTGCCGTTATCGTACTTCCAAAAGCAGAGTTACTGGCATTGAAAATGCCACCAGAAAAAGCGGAATTAGCCTACGAAAAAGTTTCCATAACGCGCAGTGATTTTACCGCAGCAGATCGTAACCATTTGCTTCAATTAGGGGAGGAAAGCATTCGGAAAGATGTGCCAAATCTTGGCATTCTTTCGGATGCACAAAAAAATGCAAAAGATTTTTTCACGGCCTTACTTGGTCAACTTGGTTTCGAAAGTGTCACCGTTAAATTTGAATAATTATGAATATTAAAGGAATATTGATAGCTGTTGCTGTTTTAGCAATTGTAGGTGGAACAACCTTTGTGTTATTTAAGACGGGAGTCTTGGGTAAAAAGGGAGATGATTTGTCTATAGACGAGACTGCCAATGTTGTTACTGAAATAAAAAAAATCTCAGAGTTCACATCAGCTTGCTACTACGAGGAAATCATTCTACGTGACACGAAGAAAGGATACTTCAAAAAAAATGAATTAGTGATTGTGGCTAACGGAAAAGTGCGCGCGGGTTTTAGACTGGATCAACTTGATTCAACAAGTGTTCAGGTCTTTGGTGATACTCTTAATGTTGATTTGCCCAAGGCTGAAATATTTGATGTGATTGTGAATCCTTCCGGCTTTGACATATACATTGAGGACGGGAAATGGGATCATAACCTTGTGACAAAATTGGAAAACAAAGCCATCAATCAAATCAAATCAGATGCCATCAAAGAGGGTATTCTCAAAACCGCAACAAAATCTGGAGTGAAAAAACTCACAGAGATGTTTAAGGCATTCGGTTTTTCCGTTGTCAACATCACTGTTGAAGGCCAAGAAGTAGAAATAGAGGAAGAAAATGCCTAAAAGGCGACTATGTCTGTGGCTAAAAGAAGGGGCGTGATGAAGTGATCCCTCTTTTTCTTTCCCTTTGTTAAGTTGACTTCTATTTGCACCAGTTTTAAACATTTACCGTTTCACGGAGGAAGCCGAAAAACCTGAACAGAGTAGGCAAATCACAAACAAACAGAAGACATGCATCTTTATAGACTGACACCGAGGATAACTGCTATTTCAAAATTTCCCCAAGGGTTTATTTTGCAAGTCATTTCCCGCCAAAGACTTTCCCCGACACCCGAGGAGGTGAAAGAAGCTCTAATACGTGTCGGTTTCACTGATCCTGATGCGTTAAGAATGCTGACCAGCTACTACTGGAACATTGAGAAGATATCGTAATTTGAATGAGCCATACATTCTTTTTTGAGTGTATGGCTTTGATTTTGTAACTCATTGCGGAGGAAGCCGAAAATCCGGAAAAGAGTAGGCAAGTATTTTAATACAAAGAAGTATGTCACTTTTTAAACTCACAGCTCCCCGATCAATGGGGAAAATCCCCAAAGGGTTTGTTTTACAAGTTCCATCATCATCAGCTGGTGGAAGTCCCAGTGCTCGAGAAGTAGAGACAGCATTGAAAAATGCTGGTTTCACAGATTCTTCATCTTTAAGTTTTTCATCTTCTGGCAATTGGAAAATTGAGAAGATTTAGATTTAAATAGCGTAGTTTCCAACATTCACCTTTGTAAGAATTCACAAAAAGATGGGAAGAATTGTAAAAGCAATGCATGGCCATTCATCAAGTAGGGCTAAAACTGTAAAAGGTATAACATTCTGCATTCACAATATTCAAATCACTAAACACAATGTAGATATTGCCCTACATAAGAATTGGAATTCGGCCAGAAAACTTCACAGATTTGGTCGAGGCCCTTTTTGCGAATTTAAAATCCAAGATCATCTTGATGAAAAAGGGCTTTACTGCTTTTTGATTAATCACAAAGTCAAATATATTGGTAAAGTTACAGGAAATAGTACTTTTAGAAAACGCTTTAATCAAGGGTACGGACATATTAGTCCTTATAATTGCTATCAGCGAGGAAACGGTCATTCGGGAGGGAGGATAACCAATTGTCACGTCAATTGTTGTGTCAATCAAGAATACCTTTCGGGAAAAGTCATTCAAGTAGGTTTTTGTACAATGAATGATGACATTGTGATAAGCAAGCTAGAAAAGGATTTAATTAACGACGAAAAACCAAAATGGAACATTCAGTATAAGTACCCCAACACACAAATCAAGGAAGGGAAAAAATGACTACAATCCTCGAAAACACCGGGCCGTGTGGCAAGTTGAATGTCCAGCTTTTGGAGTTGTTGAAAAAGCATGGTGGGACATTTCGCATCGATGATGACGAGCAATTCACGACGTGGGCCGTCACGCTCTTCGACAAAGATGGGGGTGTCCCGCTGTCGTTATCGTTGGTCGGATCCGTTGCGGAAATAGCGGTGAAGGACATGGGTTGGGGTTATGAGGTGGTGGAAATCACCCGTTGCGAAGACTTTGCAGAAAAAAACGATGACTACGTTTTTATTTTGGCTGCCGTCGATGGAAACAAGGTGACGGTTGATGGGGTCAAAACGGTGATACAACTGTTGAAAACTGCAAAATGATTTTGAAATTTCTACTTTGAGAAAAAAGCATAGAAAGTAGTGGTTTAAAAGAAAGACCTCATTTAAAAAGTATATGATTATGAAAAACACCAAAACATCAAAAGAAAGAAAACACGAACATGCCGTGATAGTTTGCTCAATTATTGGTCGTAGAGGTTCTGGTTATTACCAATTTAAATGTAAAATATACTTCACTTCTACCGCCTTCCAAATAGAGACGATGATTGCCAAAACATTAGAAGATGCCATTACAGCCTTCAAGAAAAAATATCCCAATGCATATTCTGTTAAAGAAGCTTGATATTGGCAATATAAGCACCACCCACATGGTCTATTTCAATCTGATATCATGAAGGAAATAGTCATTTCCAGAATGTATTCCGGCGAGTATCTGGACGCTAATCTCGGACACGAAGTCATTAATCTGTTTAAGGCTGATGACGGCAAGCATTATATTTACCTTAACCATGATGGTCGTTACAGCAATAAACACGTGAACAACGGCAAGCTGACCTTTGACCGGATTCTTTTCGTCAAACCCATTGGCGACAATGCCGTGGAGGTGGTCGCCAAGGCCGAAGGGCTTACCATGCTGTACGACCCCACCAAAACTGTGTCCGACAACCGCAACACTCAATTAAGTTTGTCCTGCAATATCAGCTATGGAGGGAGTCCTTTGCAACGGATCTTTTACGGTTCGGCCCAACAGGAGGTCAATGTGACATTCGAGGCTGACAAAGTACTCACGTCCACACAAAGCATCTGCTTGGAATTTGCCCTGAAAAGCAATGCGAAAAATCTCCGAAGCCATCAGCCAGAATATGACATCGTTGTGACCCTGAAAGACACGAAACTGGGACAAGGTTTGAAAAGCTATGTCCAAGACATCTCGTCTGATTATGCGGATTTGCAACTAATCATGAATAATGACCAGTTGTGGGAAGATACTATTCAAATGGTGAATTTGAACACACTTGCCACCGCCATCCCACAAACGACTTATCTGGATATTTGCGGCCGCAGCTATGACGAAGTGGCTTATTCCAATGCCATTGCACACTTTATGGGCAAATATCCCGAATTGGTGCGGGAGTGGATAAACACAAGTTTCAGTTCTACAGACAGGCCATTCCAGCCTGGTATAACGTTTGCGGGCAACATCTTGAACGTGAAACGGGAATGGGGAGATTCTACGGGCAGAGTGGACATATTGTTCTATGTCTATAATGGTTTTTTGTGTGCTATTGAGAACAAACTGCTTTCCACGTTAAGCGATTTGGTATATGATGCCGACGGACAAGTGATCAAGTCGCAATTGGACAAATATTATGATATTCTTCAAGAGTTTGAAAACCAAAATATTTCAGCTAACAATTCCTCCCAAATAAATATGCCACACGGCATACACCTTTTGTTACCCGACTATCACCCGTTGCTTCGCCATTTGGATCCTGCCCCAGCTCCAAAACCTTATTTGACTGGCCAACCACCTGTCTCGACAAAATACAATACGCTGTCGGGTTACATTGTCATCCGATACAGTCAGGTGTACCATTTCCTGTTGCCTTACTTGAAGAAAAAGCCGTACAAGGATGACACCCTCTTTGTTGAGTTTGTTCACTCGCTTGAGCGACATACGCATAAGCAGGACGACGGCAGATATTGGGATATGGTCCGGCAGTTTGTCAATAAAATCCAAAATAATCCAATACCATAAATCAATAAACTATGGAAAAATTAAACACCCAACAATTAAGCGGTATTGCCGAATTGGTCCATTATATCAACGATAAGGACGTCACCCAATGTGTTTTGGAAAAATTGGGAAGAGAAAACTGGACGAGAGCTATTCTCGGAAACTGCTCATACCTCACCCCGGAGCAGGAAGATGTTTTTGAATCTTTGGGTGGATACTATACCAGTGAGGAAATAGATGAAATTCTCCACAATGATGACATCAATTTTGAAATAGCGGAAAAACTTAAAGAGCAGGGAGTTACCCATTATCTTTATGAAAATGAGGAATATTTGGATGAAATCAGGGAAGGAAAGATCCTCTGTGAAGGTATTGATGTGGGGGAAATTAAAAATATGCTGTTTGGATAATGGAGTTGAATTTTCACTAAAGAAATAGATAATTTATGACCGCCCTCCTCTGGCTCATCCAAAAAATCGCTCCTATCACCAACCTCGTCGGACTGCTGGTGCTGCTCTCGGAAATCGCCTACGGCGACATCGGCATCGAGACGCACTTATATTTCCTCGCGGGCGGGCTCGCGCTCGCGGGCTTCATCCTCGGGTTCACGAATTGGGCGTTGGACGTTCCCCCGAAATTCTTCTGGACCAAATCGCGGGTGCAACTCTTCGACAACCGCGTGGGCAACGCCCTCGGCTACGCCGTCATCTTCTTCTTGCTGCCGTTCTTCGTGGCGGGGGTGGCGGTTGTGGTGGGAAAATGGTGATGGAACCCCTGACGGGGTTCTGCGGAACATCGTGGGGAACCGCACCGGGCTACAGATATTGAACCCATAACGGGGTTCAAAGGGGACAACGGAACGTGCATGCCATCATCCCCGTAAGGAAATGCATATCCGTAGAAGCTATTTCATCGCAATATATTGCCGTATCTTCTCGACAAGCTGACGTGCCGGTTCTATTCGGGCAACAACGTCATCCTCAGACACATCGTAAGAGCAGTTGTAATCGGCGCTTTCTCTCATTGATTGTAATTGGGAATAGAAACGGCCTTCTTCAACCGTAAACAATTGTGTCTTGACATAATATTGCTGAAATCTAATGGCAGCCCCTTTGTGTGTCCCTACTTCATGACCATCGTTGATTAACAATGCACTTACCGCATGGAAAAGCGCATAATAAAGGCGATTGGCCATGGTGCTCCAAAAGCCTGCCTGTCTCAAAATTTCCTGCTCCGCAAGAATGCTTTCAGCTTTTTCAAGTTCCAAATTGACGACAATCCGTCTGTCCTCGTCACTAAGATTCATATAGTAATTGCTTGTCTTGTTCAACGTTATAGAAAAAAAGGGCATGAGGTCCGCCATACCACTCATCCTTAGTGTAAGTGTGTACACTGAAGTATTGCCAAAGGTCAAATCCGCGCTCCATGATAGGGTATGCGTATTTGTCAAAATCATCAGCACCTTTCTTGGGTTTGTCGAGCAGTAGCAACAAGTCCCAATCGCTGTCTTGACGATGGTCTCCGCGCGCACGTGAGCCGTAAAGATACAGAGCACTTCCTTTGGGCAGCACATCTTTCGCCACCTGTTTGATACTTTCCAAAATGTTTGTTTCAGTCATTTCGAAATTCTTTTTTCGCTGCAAAAATACAATAAAATCCAATACTACATCGCCGCAATAAAATCCATGGCTCACGCACCAAGCTCCCATAGCGTCCAAATCGTGACTAACTGAGCGTGCAGGATGCATAACATTCCGTCTCTTCTGTGACCGTTCTCCCGAAATTCTTCTGGACCAAATCGCGGGTGCAACTCTTCGACAACCGCGTGGGCAACGCCCTATAGGAGACGCGCCATGGCACGTCTCTCTCCCAAGTCTCAAGTCTCAAATCTCCGAAAATTGTGTACTTTTGCCATCCGAAAAATTGACGAGGAATGAACAAAGACATCACCCATATTGCATTGGACATGGGCGGCGTAGTGCTCCACATCGACCACGAGCAGGCCGTCTCCAGATTCGAAGAAATCGGCGTGGCAGACGCACGCAATTATCTCAACCCTTACCATCAGCAGGGACTTTTCGGTCAATTAGAGGGCGGGCAAATCTCGGCAGAGACATTCGTCGAAGAACTCAGCCGCCTCATTGGCAAGCCGCTCACGCACGAGCAATGCCTCTATGCGTGGCTCGGTTACCTCATGGAGATTCCGCAACGCAATCTCGGCGCTATCCGGCGACTTCGCGAAAAAGGCTATCGTGTCTGCTTGCTCTCCAACACCAACCCTTTCTTCTTCGAATGGGCTGAAAGCGGTGCTTTCGACAGCCACGGCCACCCTATCCGCGACTACTTCGACAGCCTCTACGTCAGCTTCCGGTGCAAACTGCTGAAGCCGTCACGGGAAATCTACGAGCATGTGCTCCGCACCGAAGGAATCCGTCCCGAAAATCTCCTCTTCATCGACGACAGCGAGCGCAACACCGAAGCTGCTGCGGCGTTAGGCATCCAGACGATGCATGTGGAGACGAATGCGGACTGGACAATGTTGGTTTAACGGTTAATGGTTAATGGTTAATGGTTAAAGGTTAAAGGTTAAAAGGTTAAAAGGTTAGAAGGTTAAGGGTTGGTTATAGGAATAAATTGGTGGTTTATGGGAAATGGTCAATTAGAAGAAATTGTTCGGGAATTCCAAGTTGAAGGGAGTGTTAAGTCGGTGATTCCTTTGGGGAACGGGCTGATTAACGATACGTTTTTGGTCAGAACGCAAGGCTTTGGCACGCCGGATTATGTGCTGCAGCGAATTAACCACCATATATTTACCGATGTGGATTTACTACAACGCAATATTGAAGCCGTAACAAACCATCTGCGCGGAAAACTTTTAGCAGAAGGTGTTGCCGATGTCGATCGGAGGGTGTTGCGTTTTATTCCCACAGACAATGGCAAAACCTACCATTTTGATGGAGAAAACTACTGGAGAATTAGCATTTATATTCCTGATACGCTTACCGTTGACGAGGTGACCCCGCAGAGCAGCTACGACTGCGGCCGGGCTTTCGGTCGTTTCCAGCAGCAGCTCATCGACCTTAATGAACCGTTAGGCGAAACCATTCCCGACTTCCACAACATGGAGTTGCGACTTCGACAGTTGCGCGAAGCCATGTCTAACAACGTGGCAGGGCGTTTGAAAGAGGTGACCAAAGAGCTGCAACTCATTGAAGCTCACGCCGATGAAATGTGTTTGGCCGAACAGCTGCATCGTGAGGGGGTGCTTCCGAAGCGCATTTGTCACTGCGACACGAAGGTCAACAACATGCTCTTCGACCGCGACGGCAACGTGCTCTGCATCATTGATTTGGACACGTTGATGCCCGCCTTCGTCTTCTCTGACTACGGCGACTTCCTCCGCACGGCCGCAAACACACAACCCGAAGATTCGCCCGAAATAGACCACATCGACTTCCGATGGGACATTTTCGAAGCTTTCACCCGCGGCTATTTAGAGTCCACGGCCAGCTTCCTCACCCCCGCAGAGCGCGACCTCCTGCCCTTCTCAGTTGTCCTCTTCCCCTTCATGCAGGCCGTCCGCTTCCTCACCGACTACCTCAACGGCGACACTTACTACAAGACCCGCTACCCCGAACACAACCTCATCCGCACCCGCAACCAACTTCGCTATTTCGAAATAGTTGAGTCGCAGCGTCTGCGGATGAAGGAAATTATTTACTACTCCTGACGTAACGGTGATGCGCTAACTACTAACTGCTAACTACTCCACCCGTTCTCCCTTACTATTCAGCATCACCCCTCGGCCGTAGTCGGTTTCGCAGAGGTATAGGTCTTTCGCAACGGGCGTGATACAAACATATAGAGGCGGAGTGAGGACCTTGCCGTCGGGCGACATCAGACCATACCAATCCATTTCCCCTTCGTAGCGCAGGCAGGTGGCCACATCCATCCGCTGGATGGGGTTGTAGTAGCATTCGTCGGTGCACTCGTAACCGTCCTTGTCCACCGAGTACATCACCTCGCGCGTCTCGTACAACATCTGTTCTACATTCCTAAATTGCGAAGCCGTAACCAACTGTCCCTGCAGCGAATAGACTCGTTGCGTATGGTCTGCGCAGGTGGCCAGGATGGCGGTGTCGCAGATGATGAAGTTAGCCTCAGACATCGGGATCACAGTGTCCATCGCGAAGGTGAGCACAGCTTGCCGATCGCCTTTAGCCAGCAACAGGAACGTGTCTCTCAGATAGATTTTGTCATAATCCGGCGGCATCACCCACTCGCCGGCACGGTCGATGATGCCCATTTTCCCGCTCACGCCTTCCCGCACCGTGCAACGCCCGTTATGGAACACGTAGCCACCGTCATACTCGTTGTAAGCGAAGAGCTTGTCAATCACCACCTCGCCTTTGGGATTGATGAATTTCACGTGGCCGTTGTCATCCACCGCCGCGAGTCCTTCGGAAAATACCCATGCGTGCCGGTATTTGGGTTTCACCACCACGCGGCCGTCGCGCAGGTGGAAGTAGCCGCGGCGATTCCCGTCGCTGAAACAGACTAACGAATCGCCCTTCATCGGCAGATAAACCCATTCGATGCCTTTCAGCACCTTCCTGTTCTTGCCATTGCGCAGATAGCCGTCGCAGCCGTTATAGCCTTCACAATAAACAAGGTTCTCGGAGAGTTGCCACACAGAATGGTACTCGTCGTCGGTGGTGTTAAAAAGTTTGCTGACACGCCATTGAAGGGAGCGCCCGAGCCCGTAAAGAGCCGCAGCAGCCCACACGACGATTACGATGGCGAAAGCTGTACTCACGATTCCGCGCACCACACGTGCGTACTTCGTTTCTGCCTTCATGCCGAACAGGGTGGCGAACCAGTCGATAATGGCCGTGAAAATGGTCTTGATGCCATTCCATAAGTTTTTGATTGCTTTTTTCATTGCTTTGGTATTTATAAGTTAATGGTTATTGCTTTACTGGCTGTTGAGAAGACTAGTCCACCTCGTCGAAGGCTGCGTCCGCCATGGCGGAATAGCACTCGGCGACATCCGCCTCCGACATCTCCCTATCCATATTCTTTTCACGGAAAAGATGGACTTTCTTGAATAGATTCATGCGGGTGCTACAGTCCTTGGCCATCGCCATCGCAGCGCCTGTCGGCGAACAGGGGAAGTTGCGGGCATTGCGGATCGACAGCGTGAAGGCCACCTCCACGGCATCCTGATTGGCACCCATGTAGGTGAACGACCAGCCCTTCCCTTTCAGTTCTTCCACCAGCTTTTTCACGGTGCTGCCCGAATACTCTTTCGAGGCATTCTCCAGGCCATCGGTGATAATCGTCACCACCACCAAGGCATCCTTCACGTCTTGCACGTGCTTCTGCATTTTCGTCAGCGTGAACCCCATAGCATCATACAGCGGCGTGCAACAGCATGGCTGGTAGTCAGCCATTTCCAGCGGCTGGGCCTCGGCTACTGGCACTTTGTCGTAAAGTTCCTTCATCTCGCAACTGCAGAAAGCCACCAGCGACACATAATGATCCTGCGTCTCCGCGAACGTCTCCTGCGCCTTGCGAATTCCGGCCAGTGTCTCGTTGAAACCGCTCACGGCCGCCTCCCGAATAGAGCTCATCGAACCGCTCTTATCGAGGATAATCACATTAAAAACCTGCGTTTTTTCTTTCACATTCTTGTCCATAATCATACATTTTTTAAGTTATTAATCCATTTTTACGTAAAACCACCATATTAGGCGGCAAAAATAGCAAACCCCTATGCACGTATCGCACGCATAGAGGGGTTATTGTATGAAATGGCGGGTTTATTGTATGAAATGTAACAGCCGGCAACTCAAATCAATGGTAAGACATAAAAAGAGGCAACTTAATCAGCGAATCACAAGTAACTGGGTATTGCAAAACATTTATTTGCCGCTGAAACTTGAAATCTGAACACACAATAATCCCCACATCTCCCACGTTGCTCTTGTCATAAAAACCGCTATTATGTCCAAAACCATCCCCACCCTTCTCGTCGCCATAATTTGCGCTGCAATCTTATATCCTGCCTCCGCGCAATCCACAAGCACCATCGCTGGCGTGTTCGATTATGACAAGGCAAAACAAGTGGTGAAAAACATCAACAACATCCGACAGTCCCAAGGGCTGCGGCCTCTGAAGATGGATGCCTCACTCACAGAGGCCGCTATGATCCGTGCCGCCGCGCTGGCGTACCTTAGAGAGGAAAACGGTTTACACGCTGCGGAAATGTCTCGTCCCAACGGCGACAGCGAGGGAATGCTGCTTGAGGAGCAATGCCCATCTCTGAAATTTGCCGACGACCTCGGCTTCGCGTGTACCATCCGCCCCTACACCGAAATCGGTCCAATAGTCAAACTGCTGAACCAAAAGGACCGTGCTGGAGGGACTTACTTGAAATCCTCACGACAATCCATCGGATGCGGGGCATTCCTGTCGCCAGACGGATATTACTCCTGGACCGTTTTCGTCACCTCTGCAGCCGCCACAAAAACCGACATCCCAAGCGGACAATGGACGGTGGATGTCGCTGTTGCGTTGAAAGAGAATGAGCGCACCCGCGTAGTGACCCGCACCAAGTCCGACTCCGACCTCACCCCGACCAGCTTCGAGGTGACCGGCCATTTCAACTATGACAAGGCGATGGAGGTGATGGAACTCGTGAACCAGGAACGCCGCCGCCGCGGTCTCAAACCCTACTTTCTCGATTCCACCCTCACGGAGTTGGCCATGATCCGCTCCGCCGAAATGAAAGGGACCGAAACGATGTCACACAGACGTCCCAACGGAGGATATGTGGATATCATCAAACCGTTTTTCGAAGTGCTTGTGGTAAACTACTCTCCCGCAAAAGGCGAAAATGTCGCATTTGGACAGGAAACCGCCGAACAAGTCATGGATGACTGGTTGAACTCACCCGGGCACTGCGCTGCCATCCTCAGCAAAGATTTCACCTGTATGGGCGCCGGTGAGTTCGATGGCTACTGGACACAACTGTTCATGACCCCCAAGCCCGGCTCAAAACTCGTTCGCGTGAAGAATTCCTCACCACACGTCGAGGAGGTCACCGTGCGAGTCACCCTCACCCGCGACGGCGAGGAGAGCAAGGTATTGAGGCGGAAGAAAGCAAAATGAGTCTTTCGAAAGTTTTTGTATCTTTGCGGGTTGAAAAATCGATGCGATATGAGAAAAAGATTCAACGTCACGGGCAGCTGCAATCCCGATTGGCACTACATGGTCGATACAGAAAAACGTTTCAAGGCCGTGGAGGTGCTCATTGATCATGGGGATTACTTCACCATCAATCGGGCGCGTCAATACGGGAAGACGACCACTTTGGATACAATCTGGCGGAAACTGTCGGACCGCTATCTTGTGGTGCCTCTGAGCTTCGAAGGGATTGACAGTACGGCATACGCCTCACACGAAGCTTTCGCCGCAATGTTCGCCCGACAGATGAAGGAAAACCTGCTGTCGCTCGACCGTGATGACACTGCTGTGGAAATATGGCAAAACTGTACAGCAAAATCAATCGAAGAGTTGTCTCTTGTCATCAGCGCATATTGCAAAGAGGTTCTAAAGCCCGTTGTGTTAACGATAGACGAAGTGGACAAGAGTCTCGACAACCAACTCTTCCTTGACTTCCTCGGCATGTTACGCAACAAATACTTGGAGCGCAATAGGAAAGGCTTACAAAGCACCTTCTTCAGCGTGGTACTTGCGGGTGTGTATGATGTGAAGAACCTCAAATTGAAGCTTCGCCCGGAATCGGAGAAGAAATACAACTCACCTTGGAATATCGCCGCCGACTTCAACGTGGACATGACCTTCCACCCCGAGGAGATTGCCCAGATGCTCGGTGACTACGAGAACGATGCGCATACCGGCATGGACATCAAGGCCATCAGCGAGGAGATTTACAAATTCACACACGGATATCCTTTCCTTGTCAGTTACATCTGCAAGATGATTGACGAACAGTTCGACCAAGAATGGACATCCGACAGCATTGTGAAAGCGGTCAAAATACTTGTCCAAGGCGGCAGTACCCTGATGGATGACCTCTCAAAGAATTTGGAGAACAACCCTGATTTCCGCGAATTCATGTACTCTATATCGGTCAACAGCGCCACTTATTCATTCACCCTGCTAAATCCGATGGTGAACCTAGGCAACATGTTTTCTTATATCCGAAATAAGGATGGGCGTGCTGTCATTCACAATCTGGTTTTCGAAGAGGCCCTTTTCCTTTATTTCTCAACGGATTACACCATAAAAAACAACGAAAAGCTATCCCCGTTCCAGCTGAACTACGTGCAGAACGGACGACTCAACATGGAACATGTGGTCACCCGTTTCCGCGACCTCATGCACGAGGAATACCGCTATAGCACAGAACCATTTCTTGAAAAAGAGGGTCGGTTGGTCTTCCTGTCGTTCCTGAAACCCATCATCAACGGCACGGGCTTCTACTATGTGGAACCGCAAACCCGCGACAACCGCCGTATGGACCTGGTGGTGAACTACGGACAGCAGGAGTTTATCATCGAGCTGAAAATCTGGCGCGGCGAAAAGTACGAGGAGAACGGCCGCGACCAACTCTCCAGTTACCTCGCCACACGCGGAATGGACGAGGGGTATCTTGTGACGTTCGATTTCTCGAAGAGAAAGAAGGTCTCAGCCAACTGCGAGACGCAGTTGGACTCCACAGAGCCACAATGGATTGAATGGAACGGGAAACGGATATTTGAGGTGATTGTGTAATAAGAAGTTGCGCCCGACAAGGATTTAGGGTATATCGTTCCAACTAATACAATCATGTCACATATTATCACTTATACTGAAGAAATAGAAGAGTATGGAAACTGCCAGCAACGTCCCGAGTTGAGGACTGGGGATAAGTATCTGTACGAGGTGGAAGGAGAGAAACGCCTACGTATCGTATTGTCCGTTCACTTCGACAAGTATGTCTGGGAGAATGTCGCACAATGGACTACCACCATTATGGAATTCTATGAGAATGAGTATAAACTAAAAGAGTTCCCTATAAATTTAGGAACACCCAACTACGTCGATGTCCCTATCTTCATAGCCAAATACATGATAGGTGTACTCACATGCGACAAAGATAAGATACGAGGAGAACTCTTCATTCCAAGCACTTATGGGATTTGGGTGATAAGGGGTGTCGCTCCTTTCGGCTTCTATGACTGTCAGCAACTGGAAACAGTAGATTTTGCCCCCGAAATACTTATTGTGCATGAACACGCCTTTGCCAAGAGCGGCATTACAAAATTTCTCTTCCGTGAGAATTGGCAAAAGTTGCCGACAATGTTCCATATTACTGCCGTTGATGATTGTGAAAAACTGCCGAAATTTGACAAAATTTTCGACACACATTTCTTCCCTGGCAAGTATCTATTTCGCGGCGGCGAAGCCTTCCATGAATGGGAGGAGAAACTTTATGAAAAGAAATTACTTTATCAATAAGAAAGACAGCATGTTTGGGAAAATTCACATTTACATCCTTTTTGCTGTTTTGCATTGCTCAATAGCGATTCCCGCCGCAGCGCAACCCACAAGAACCATCAGCGGCGTGTTTGACTACGACAAGGCTTGCCAAGTGATGAAGGCCATCAACTCGGAACGGCAGGACAAGGGGCTCGCTCCCCTAAAAATGGAGGCCGCCCTCACCAATGCCGCCATGCTACGTGCTGCTGAATTTGCCTACCACATAGAAGTGGAGCAAGCACGCCACTTCTTACCCGGCTATGATGAACGACCCAACAAGGACGACAATCTCACTCTTATCGGCGAGCAAAGGCACACGACACAGCCGAAATTCGAACATGTTTTCCTCTACATGGAGCACGACCTCTACACCCCTTACGCCTACGGCGGCTTCGACAGAATTCCCAAATATTTGAAAGACAAAGATAAAAGCGGTGCTTTTTTCAGTAACAAGATGCACTCACCAACCACCGTGATGCCATCTTGGACGCCGAATGCGACCGAATGGGCACAGGTGAGTTCGATGGCTACTGGACACAACTGTTCATGCCCCCCAAGCCCGGATCAAAACTCGTTCGTGTGAAGAATTCGTCACCACACGTCGAAGAGGTCACCGTGCGAGTCACCCTCACCCGCGACGGCGAGGAGAGCAAGGTTTTAGGCGGAAGAAAGTGGAATGAGGCTATCGAATGTTTTTGTATCTTTGCGGGTTGAAAAAACACCGTTATGTTTACTATGAAAAAACGACTATTTTTTGACATGGACAATGTGCTAGTTGATTTTCAATCTGGACTTGACAAGATTGATGAAGAAACCAAGCAGCAATACAGGGCAAAGGGGCCTGGTGACAAGACCGTTTGGATGAGATACCGGGATTATTCGGCCTGATGGAACCTATGCCAGGAGCTATTGAGGCCGTCCACAAACTGGCAGAGGTGTATGATGTCTTTATTCTCTCTACGGCTCCTTGGAAGAATCCTTCAGCATGGTCTGACAAGGTGACGTGGGTGACAAAATATTTCGATGACGTGTTCCACAAACGAATAATCATCACTCATCGAAAAGACCTTGTAGATGGTGACTATCTGATTGACGATCGTGGCAAGAACGGAACCAGCGAGTTCAAAGGAGAATGGATTCAGTTTGGTTCAGATCAATTTCCGAATTGGGATACTGTGCTTCAATATTTTGGAGTAATGAATCAGTAATTTGAAGTTGCGCCCGACACGGATTGAGGGTATAAATAATGAAAAAATAGTATTTGTCTCATCGCTATTTTTGATTTTCTGCCTGACGGCATGCAACTCAAAGCAAAGCAGCCAAGAGCAAACGGAATACAACTCATATTGGCGTGAACTTAAAGAATCAAACTTTAAGGCAAGTTGGTTACTGGACTCCGACACCTTGGATGAAGAATTTTTCCACTGGTTCTTAAATGCAGCATGCAGGTATGAACGGCAATGGAAAAGAACTCCGCCAACCCCGACAAGCGCACCATCCACAAGCTGCGCCACTGCTTCGTATGGGACAACCGCTATTTGGACTTGACACCTTCGTGGAACCTCCCCTGCCCCACCACCTGCTCAAAATCGAGGACGTGGCTGCCGACGAGGAAATCGCGTTATCGCCGTTTCTGAAGGTAATCCGTGAGGTTACCGACGACCCGGAATGGTACAACGCGAATATCGCGAAAAGAAATTAGAGACACTGAACATTTTTTTTGTATTTTTGCCGTATAATTTTCATATATACCGAATATGGATACCGATTCTACAAATAATATTGGAGCAGACAAGTATGTTTGGGACGAAGGCTACCCACGTCCGACTGAGCAGGAACGCATCATTACGTTTGTCAGTTCATGCATTGAGTCGGTGGCCGAAAGGCTTGGCTGCAAGGCTTCGGAGGTGTATCGCCGTATGGAACGTGTCGGATTGATTCAAGACTATATCATCTCTTGTTACGACACCATTCATAGCGAAAGCCGTGAGAATGTCACTGCCGACATTATTGAGACGCTGGAATTTTGGGAAAAGAAGAAAGGAGTAAGCCAATGATTACCGTTTTTCATGGTTCCATCATGGAGGTAAGCAAGCCGTTAGTCGCTTTGGGACGCCTCAACCTTGACTTTGGGCAAGGATTTTATGTTACCGACCTTCGCGAACAGGCCGAAAGGTGGACAACGAGAATCGCGACAAGGAGAATGGAGAAACCCGTGCTGAATATCTATGAATTTGATGTGGATGCAGCCAAGCGGGATTATTGCTACTTGAAATTTGATGCTTACGACAAGGCATGGCTTGATTTTATTGTTGCCAACCGGATGGGAAAAATGGAATGGAAGGATTACGATGTCGTTGAAGGCGGTGTGGCCAACGACAATGTTATCGACACGGTGGAAGATTATATGCGTGGCCGGATGTCAGCCGAGGCTGCTTTGGTGGAGTTGTCGAAACATCGGCCTAACAACCAATTTTGTATCTTGAATCAAGAGATTATTGACCAATATTCGCATTTTGTTGAATCAATAAAAATGTAAGACTATGCTTAGGACAGACCAAATGTGGTATAAAATCGGTGGCGTGGTCATGGCTTTGGCTGCGCAATTGAATATCAGTCCAGTACGGGCGTTGGGGCTATTTTACGAGTCGAAGACTTGCGAAGACTTCCATAATCCTGACACCATGCTCTATACTTTCAGCGACGCATACGTTGCCGATGAAGTGATTGCTGAATTGAAAGGGATGTAGGCCACTGGGAATTTCTTCAGCAGCCATAAACACCGCTTGGATAAAAACAGACAAATAGAATAAATCATTAACAATTAACCAATAAAAGTTGCGCCCGACACGGAGAAAGGGTAATGGCAATGAATATTTTGACAACAGAAAACATTGTTTATCTTGCTTTGGCAATCGTATGGCTCGTATGCGAGTTACTTTTTGTCAGAAGTCGCAAAAAAAATCCTTCTACTTGGCACACCGACGATTTGAAGAAAAATAAAAAGTACAAATGCACACACTGGATTATGGTCATATACGGTATTGTTCTATTGCTTTTTATGCCAAGAAACATTAATTCAATAATGGAAAATTCTGGCGCTGCTCTCATCCAACAGGAAGCCCAAGAACGGAAAAATCATTACCAGAACCTTCCTCTTGAAATTCTCAAAAAGTTCGACACAATAAGTACTTATCAATCTCAGGCCGCTTCGTTTTACGACATTCCATCCCGTTTCTTATTCCAGCAGATAGGGGAATCGGGCATTCCATCCCATAGCAAATTGATTGCCTTTAGCATTTCAGAGAACGGATTGGAAAACAGTTGGATCCCATTGAATGAGATTCTACAGAAAAACGGCAATTATTCCGAATGTGCTGACAGTATCAATTACATAGTTTGTCTTTCAAATAGTTTTCAGACAGACTTTTACGAGACTCATGAAGTATTTAATCCAAAAACCTCCAGGGCGGAGAATGTTTTCGTTCAAATTTTCGATTTCAACACACTTGTCATTGTTGACACGATGCACATCGTGAAACATAACCCTGAATCTGTGAGAGTAAAACCGGGGGCTTCTTATGATGCCTCCATAAAAGTCACACCAGAAGAGATATATTCAAAAATTTTCAGAAAATGAAAAAACAACTTTAATTACAATCTGTGCCATCTTGGTTTATGATGGGGTTAAACTGCCACATCAGCATTGGTTAAAATGACGGAATATTGAAATTATTCGTATCTAAATACTTACAATAAGTTGTTTAACATAAATAGACCCTATAATACAGAACACCAATCATTTTTGCAATAGAATATCGAAAAAGTCACCAATCACTTGAATGTTGATAACTTTCTAAATATCAAATAGACAAAGAAAAATTGAAAATTGTGTCATGTACTAAAGCGTTATGACACAATTTTCAACGAAAGAGTGCGTTATATATGCTGTTTTCAAATCAAAATCTCAAAATTATGAAGAAGTTACTTGTGGCTGTTTTGGCCATTTCCCTGTGCCTGGGCGTCTCAGCACAGAATCATCTCGAGTTTATGGGAGTGCCCATAGATGGATCCTTGAAGAAGGTTACACAACAGTTGGAAAAAAAAGAGCTGTTTGCTGCTGGGGAAGTGAATGGTATAGCATATTTTGGGGTAGTGTTTTGGTCTATGACGATTGTGTGATAGGCGTGGTGCCGCTGGAAGACCAAGACTTGGTGTACAGTGTGTTGGTAAGTATTCTCAACTTTCATGATTGGGCATCTCTCCAAAACACCTATTTTGATTTGAAGAAAAAGCTGACCAAAGAATATGGGAAGCCAAAGAAATCTGAGGAGACAATTGCAACTCCCGTTCAAAGTGATGCTGAAAAGTTCCAGTCTGTTATCGATGGGTGGTGTGATTACAAGACAACCTTTATGACGGAATATGGAGAAGTTGATCTCTCTATTGAAAGCTTTGAAGGGGCCCCTTGTATGATTATTCAATACACAGATTTGGAAAATGCCCTCAAAGGGAAATAAGATTTAAAGGCTAAACCTTATTCCTCATTTCATACATCAAACCACCCGTTTTATACAATTTGACGCTTTGACAAAAGATTCGTTTATGTTTTTGTTGTATTTTTGCAGCATCGTTTCTTTTTCATTTAGAATTTGAACAATGAAAAACATCAAAAGAACATTCTCCATATTGGCCATCACCGTTTTGGCCCTCTCTTTTCTGACAACAGGATTTGCCGCCAACCCCAAGGGTGGAGACGACACACTGGCAGTGAAAAAGCAGGCGTGTTTCTTGAAAGAGTACACTCATCTTCAAGAGAAAGATTGCGGGCTGTCTGTTGCCGCTGATATTCCGATGAAAGGTCCCAAAACGCTGATTGATTCTATCTCGGTGTTCCTCAACGAGGAACTGTACAGCTACTTCGACTATAGTACAGATGAGAAACACCGACTACCCTACGAAAAGGTGTTTTCCACCGACATTCCACACCTGTTGAAACGTTACCAAAAGGCATACCGTCCGTATTTCGATGTGAAGAACCCGAATGTCTGCGAGTTTGCAACCCACTGCCTTGAGCTGAACCTAGTGGCGCAAACGGCCACCTACGTAACCTATGAGGTGATTAACATTTTCTTTGGTGAAGGGCTTGAAGAGGCTCGCTCTTGGGTCACCTTTGCCAAATCCGATGGACACAGGCTAAACAAGGTGATTACCGATGAAAATCTGTTGCGGTTTTTCCAAGAGCATCCCGAACAGAGAGACAATGATCTATGGAATGGTATCATGTTCAACATGAATGAACATGGTTCCCTTCCTTCATATTACGTGGGATTGCTGAACGACTCGCTGGCGTTCCAATATGTATGGGCACCCGGCATCTTTGACGATTTCAAATATGACCTGGCACTGCTGAAGCCCTATCTCACAGAAGAGGCTCAGGAGCTGGTAAAGGGAAGGTGAAAAAACGTAAAAAAGAACACTTTCATATCATGAGTAAAATAAAGAACATAGCCATTGTTGCCGCATTCCTTTCCCTGCTGGTGGCACACACCTCTTGCAACAAAATTGATATTTCCCAGTTTGCCGCAGGAGATTGTTTTATGACACAAATCAATGGCAAAGAGATGGTAATCAGGCTGGATGGTATTCAGCCTAACCAAATAGCGGTTTCATATTTCTACACGAGTACTTTATTTGCCGACCCACACCATTGCACAGTGGAATTGAAGAGGAGCGGCGGCATCTTGAGGGCCCCCGAACTGACAAAACCCGTCACAATCAATTGCAAGGTCGAGAATGACAGATTGATTGTGTTGTGCAAGTCACTGAAACTGCTTCATGAGATCGTGCTTGAGAAATGTCCTCCTGTTGACACAACTTTGTTCCACAAACAGTTGTGCGTCCCCTTATATAAAGTGAAAGTGACTTCGAATGTGGAATACGCTCGAGCTGACGGTTATTGGACCAGCTATCCTGACGAAGACAAGGGATTTGCGGAAATCTATACGCACCATCTGCCGGACTTGGTAAAAATGGAAGATCAGGCACTGCTCATGGACATTTATGAGCCTTTAGACCATTCTGCAAACAGACGTCCGTTGATACTGCTCATTCACGGCGGGGCATTCTACAATGGCGACAAACAGGATGAAACCTACGTTAAGTGGTGCCGACATTACGCATCATTGGGCTATGTGGCCGTTTCGCTGAACTATCGCATGGGTTGGCTACCCTATAAAAACGCCATTGATTGTGCGGGATATCGGGCCACTCAGGATGCTAATGCCGCTCTTCGCTTTTTGCTGCATCACGCGAAAGACTACCGCATAAATCCGGACTGGGTGTTCACATGGGGAACTAGTGCCGGTGCCATCACCGCACTTAACGTGGCGTTCATGAAAGACAAGAACCGACCTGAATCTGTGACAAAAGAGGGGAAAATCCGCAAGTTGGCACCGGATTGTACTGAAACCTTCAAAGTGCGGGCAGTGGCGAACATGTGGGGCGCGGTGCATGACACGACCCTCCTTGCTAACAGTCGTACGGCCGTCATTTCATTCCACGGTGACGCTGACGGTATCGTTCCTTATGGCTACGGAGTCCCATTCAAGGATATGCTGACATCCTCACTAAAGGACGGGGTGAAAAACACAATCTCACGAGTTATACCTGGACAAAAAGAGGGGAAAAAGGGGATCAACAAAGCCATAGAAAAAGTGGCCGGTTTGAGTGAGAGCCTTATCAGTCCTGCCTGGGATTTGGTGGTTTCTCCCATGTACGGATCAGCCTGCATACACAAATACTTGACCCGGCATAATGTCCGCAGCAAGCTGTTTACCGTAGCCGGCGCATCTCAGCACAGCCTCCATGTGGATGAGCACCGTAACATCGTCCCTTACTTCTACACTATCCAGGATTCTGTAGCGCGGTTTTTCTACACAGAAATCGTCTCACAGCCTATCAATCTGCGGCTTGAAAGTCCTCAATCACTATATTTCCGCATCAACAACGCAAATGTGTCCGAAGTCCACTGGAAGGTGGATGGTGGCGTGTTGATGGAAACGTTGGACAGCCGCGCAAGGGTTGTGTTCTTCAAAGATGCGAAACGCCACACGATACGCGTGTGCGGCAAATACAAGAATGGTGTGGAGTTTTGCGAGGAGAAGGTTATTTGACATGACGCTGCAAATTACGCTAAGCTGCCTTTGATAATTATAGTCTTTAATTGATAAAGCGATATATCATACACTGGCTGAAAATAGACTTTCCATTATGAAACACCTCCAATTGACCTGATTCACAGAAAATGACATAACGATAGCCGTTGTTTTCGAACACATAACAGTTTCCAGTTTCATCCCAACAACCATTCTCAATGACAAGATCCGGTACAGCAAGCATGTCTTTGTTGTTCTTCCAGGCGGCATAGCGATAGCGGCAATTGTCCGTTTTTGAGGCCTCGGATTGCTCGTCGTACCGGTCATCATATATCCTCATTTCATCAATTCTCACCAAAAAATCTTCAGACTCTCCTAGATAACGCAATCTCCCAAACTTTCGCAGGCTCGGGTGCAGCCAAAAGCCCCCATCCTCACCTTTTAACACGAACTCTTTTCCATCAAAATGCCATACATTGTAACGATCGTTGCAATTATGTACCCCCATCATAACATTCTCTGGCAAAGGTATATACAGATTATTATTGGATGCATCAAAAGCAAAGACCGAATTTTTTGGATTTGAACAAAGAATTTCATCCCCATTCGATTCAATGACGGACTTTCCGTTAATGACATTTGCAGGCTCATATTTGTCTTTGGTGACGTAAAATGCATGCAGTTTAGTGTTTGGATCCGATTCCCAAATGTTAGGGATAGGGAGCTCATTCGCACTCCACGTAAGTCTATTTGGCGTTTCTGTCAAGACAATAGTTCTGCCGTCCGAAGCCTTAACGAAGCCTATCCGATCACCGACAAAACAATCAAATGTGCTTTTGCCCATGTTTTTCACAAGTTTGCACGCCTCCTTCGAGAGGTACGGCAATACCTCCTTATATTTCAGCAACCCAACCGCATAATGGTTCCCATAGTCTTGATCTATTATCAGCAACCCCTCTTCCGTCAGACCGACATCAGGGAAATCGCAGTCACATTCAATGCCATCTGCCTCTATCTGAGATTGAGAGAACGAGTATTCTACATCGGAAGAGTCCTGGAAGAAACGCATCACATCTTTCCGCTTAATGATGTTTTCAATACGATGTCCGTCTTTCTTGTCGAAAGAGTAGCAAAGGAATTCCGAGCCTGTGCTTCCGCTGCCATGATAACATTCAAGGCCGTATGTCACAAACGACTCTGTCTGGGCAATCACAAACATGTTTATATTAAAGAACCAACACAAGTCCTTTTTTATCCTATCGGCATATTTGTCCACGTATGAATCCAACAGATGCGTCATGTCATCGGTATAAACTTCTTCCGCCTTGTATAGAACCGTGTCGATGGCATATTCTTGGAAAGCATGAAATAATTCCTTATTGAGGAATGATTTTATCGAATCAAGTAGCGGTTGTGGACCTTTGACAGGAACATCAACGGCAAATTCAGCATTGTCCCATTCTGAAGCCCCTGCCAGTTTGGCATATTGTCTTTCCACCACAAGAGGCTGTGTATCATTGGATTCCTTTTTTTGTCCTCCACATCCCGCTACGGCGATGGTCAACGTCAAGCCTACCAAAAGCAGTAGGCTGAATATCTTTGATTCCTTCATAAAATATTCATTTAAGTTTCTCATGTACATGGACAACGGCGAGCAAATGGTTCTTTTTTTCATTTCTGGTGAATTATTCGATTTTCGTTTGGCAAAAATACAATTTTTCGTATGTTGTACAAATAAACTAAAAAAAACTATGCGGAGCGTTCTTCTGCTTTTTCGGAGCGTCAAGGATTATTTCCAGAAAAAAGTCAGATCCTTCCAGAGGTCGATCCCCAACGTTTTGAACGCGTAAAAGATGTTTGAAGAGGGCTCATAAGACAGCAAAACAAGGCAAAGATCAAAAAGCAGGACAACAACAATATACAGATAGCTGAACCAGAAGGGGTGGTTCTGAATGTCGGGCTGGTGATTTCCTGTTTGCTCCTTGAAGCAGGTGATGTGCAGTCCTGCGGTGAATCCTATGAGTATGTCCATAATATGGAACAGGGGGGCACTCACGATGCATCGCAAGGCGAGGAGGGGGAAGGTGTAAATCGGGAAGCAGTATGGGGCGAGGGATACCATAAACCGATATTTGTCATTGCCGCTGGTGGTGACGACCCCTGATTTCTCTTCAGCATGGAAAGAGTGTATCCGACGGAATGTCAGGAAAGCGGCGACGATATGTGTCAGCTCGTGGGTGAATGTTTTCACCATTTCGATATTTTTTTTCAAATAACGGTTCATGAGAGGGAATACCGCAGTTCCGATTGCGAACCAGATTATCCAGGGATAGTATCCCTTGTCATGTGCCGGCAGCCATTTGAAGAAGCGCTTGACATGTCCCATCAGCGAAGGCCAGACTTCTGAGAAAAAAAACAGCCCCAACAGGACAAGGAGAATACCGACAAGGAGATACGTTGTTTTTGTTAACTCGCTGTGATTATTTTGCATAGTGTGCACCTATTCGGTTAGATTATATTATAAGTCAAGGTTGTCAATTTTCCTGAATATAAAGTGACTTGAATATTATCTCGATGATTTTCCAGATAATACATCTTTTTGGTGAAATACGCAAGCAATTTTTGATATTTTTTTCTTTAAATCAATCATTTGGGTGATTTTTGAAGGTCAGTTATCGAATCTTCAGCGTCAATATGGTCAATGCAGCGAGAATGAGTGTAACGATGCAAAAACGCAGTACAATTTTGGGTTCTATCTTCTTATCTGGCTTTCCATCGGGACCAAGAATTATGCGACTATCATCGCTAAAGAAGAAAGTACAGGTAGGATCTTTCTCTTTCATTTGCGCAACTGTTTTGCGAAAATGGTCATGGATTGGTGTGCTACGCCAAATGCGCCCACAACGTCCGTGTTTTTTACAATACTTGTAATACCTCGTTTGCAAAATCACCGAAATGCTCTCCATCAAGAACACTCCGCAAAGGAGAGGCATCATCAGTTCTTTATGGATGACCATCGCACTCACCCCGATAATACCACCAATAGTTAAACTTCCCGTATCCCCAAGGAACACTTGCGCGGGAAATCCGTTCCACCACAGGTAGCCGATCAACGCTCCCACAAACGACGCAAGGAAGACAACCAGTTCCTCGGAACCTGGAATATACATTACATCAAAATATTGTGCCCATATAACGCTACCGCTCATATAGGCCAATAGGAGAAGTGTCACGGCGATGATGGCTGAGTTTCCGGCACACATACCGTCCATACCGTCGTTGAGGTTAGCCCCATTGCTCAATGCCGCCACTACAAATGCTGTAAGTAGCACGAAAAAAATCCAGCCTGCGCGGTACATGTTCTTCTCTCCGAGCCATGAGAACAAATCCGCATAGTTGAAGTTGTGGTGCTTCACGAACGGGATAGTGGTTTGGGTCGATTTGATTTCCGGACTCTTGTCCACCATCACAATGTTGTTTTCAATATAGCTGGTCACCACCTCGTTCATCGTCACTGCAGGACTGAAACGCAGTGTAAACCCGACTATCAGTCCAAGCGTCACTTGTCCAGCAAGCTTCATCCAAGGCTTTAACCCTTCTTTTTCTCCTTTTATGGTCTTGATATAGTCGTCAGCAAAACCAAGCGCACCCATTAGCACAGTGGTGACCAGCAGCAAAACCATGTAGATGTTCGACAGCTTGCCCAACAACAGACAGGGAACCAAGATGGCTGCGATTACAATGAGTCCGCCCATTGTTGGCACATCTTTCTTGTCCTTACTCGCCGGATCAATTTTCTCGTCACGTTGGGTTTCATATAACTTATGGCGTTTCATCCAATGGATGAACCACTTTCCGAACCAGATGCTGATGCACAATGCCAGCACGCCGGCTATGATAGCACGGAAAGAGATGTAGGTGAACAGGCGTGCACCAGGGAAATTGTAGAAATAGGTGAAGAGAGAGTAAAACATGACCTAAACGTTTTAAGGATATTATTGTATTCTACTTGGTTTTATTAAAAAACCATTCGTTTCAACTGCTTTTTTACTACACTCAATTAATCTATCTGGGTTCTGTACCGAATCGTTCAAAGTACTCGGAATTGAGTCAATGAGAGTTGTGTCATTCAGCATTAATCGTTTCACCTGTTTTTCAAGCTCTTTCACCTGATCACTATTTTTCATCGACAACATTCCCAAGGCAATACAAGCTCCTAAAAGCAAAGCAATGATGCCACATAAGATGCCAATAATCAACTTTTTGTCACCTTTCTTCTTTTTGCCATCTTTTGGCAACAAAACATCTTCATTATTATCTTCGATGAGTTTCTTCGATTCCTTTTCTATCTCGGCGGACACTGATTCGGCCTTTTCCTCCGCCTGATACTCCACCAGCACCACCGTAATGTTATCCTTACCACCGGCTTCGTTAGCAGCAGCAATTAATGCTATGGCCTTTTTTTGTAGAGAAATCCGCTGCTCTAATATCGCCACTATCTGCTTGGATGTGATTAAATCTGTCAGCCCGTCGGAACATAGCAGGAAAATAGAATTGGGCAGCAGTGGGAATTCTTCCGCTTCAAGGAAATCTCGGTCTTCAACTTCGTGTTTACCAGAACCGACATCTCTACTGATGACATTGCGTTGCGGATGATGCATAGCTTGTTCTTCGGTCAAGTCGCCCACCTCCTCGCGATAACCGATGAGCGAATGATCGTGGGAGAGTTTTCGTATTTCCCCATGGTGGTATTGGTACAGCCGTGTATCTCCGACATGCACCATGTCAACCACTTTCCTGCCTTTGTCTATCAAAGCGGAAGTGAGCACGCAACTCATATTGGAACGTGCCGTATCAATTTGGCGTCGATCGTAAATGGCATTATTGGCACATATCACCGCTTGTTTGAGTAGCTCAATCCGTTCACCATTCTGAAATTCGTATAGATACTTTGGTATCTCCGCCTTTGCTATTTCAGCAGCCACTTCACCTCCTTCATAGCCCCCTACTCCATCAATGGCCACAGCCAAAATGGTATTCTCATCCAATTGCTCTGCTACGTAGGCATCCTCATTATTGGTGCGTTGTCTGCCCATATCGGACAAACCGCAACACGTTAACTTTTCTTTGTCTTCCATACCAAGTCGGAATTAATTTCAAACAGAATACGTACAGCGTCATTCAAGAATATACTGGAATTGTTGGACAGCGACATCCATTGTGGTGCATTCCCCGGTGAGCTTACAGGCACTTCGCGAGAATTCAGGCGTGTTTTGGCGAATGCGGCCAATGAGAATGTCTGCGTGGTTTGATCAAACCGGATGTGTACATGCTGTTTCATTACCGCATCGCTGTTAATTTTCACGATATTGCTCGTGGTGCGTGTTTCTGTCTTCCCAGAAATCTCAATATAAGCATCGAACATGTCGTATACCTTGTAATTACCACTTCCATCTTCCGCAGTCCAACGAAGGGTGGCCCAGCCTTTTCGATGTTTGTCGTGAGTTGCAGATATCTGCGTCGTATCTTCGTTGAGGGTTTTGTCGAAATTAAACGTATAGGAGCCCTCACTGAGAATATCCATGCCCAACAATGCGTCCATATTGATATTGTTGTCATTCGTGTTGGAATTCTGGCATTTCACAGACAAGCGCACATTTGCTTCAGAACGAATTCCACTTTGTTGAGCCTTGCGAATATCGAAAGTGGTCAGGTTGCCTGTAGTCACTATTTCCCCTCGCTTGATAAAACCCTCCTCACCGTCTTTTGCCTTTACTTGGCAAGCAGAGAATTGGAAGAACCAATAAGTGGCAGGTGGAGCGAAATTCACACCATTATGGTACGCTTTGCATTTTTCCTTTATAGATCCATAGAAAGCTGCAACCACCTCGGGCAATACAAAGGGAAACGACTCTTTAGTGGTATTATAGTCTTCGGGATGCATCAGAATATTGAAAGACATCGGATAAAGCAAGCGTTTGCCGACAGACAGTTCCTCTATTTGGTCGTTGAAATGACCTACCAACTCCTTCAAAAGGATTTTGTTGGTCACTTTAGATGTCCCTTGTTTTTGTTTCTCTTTTTGCTGGTCGATTTTGCCACTATCAATCAAATCTTTTATTGCATTAATGAATTTACCCATACTATTTCTTTTTATAATTGTTTGTATCTTAAGACTACCGCTTTGCCCAATTCTATCAGGTCACCGTCCTGAAGGGGAATCCTGGCTTCCGGATTCTCACATTCAATTTTCTCTTCGCCACGAAATATGCGTGTGCGTTTGCCCAACAATCGTGTGCCACCCATTTCAACTTGAAAATAGAAGCCGAATTTGTCAGAATAACCGATATGTGCGTGTGTACGGCTCACAAATTTGTTTTTTTCAATCATCGGTGAGTTTGGATTGTCATCAATGGCGATGTGGTTTTCCCGATAACCCGTAGGCAGCTTTGGAAATTTCCCGGCGCCAATGTTATAGAAAGTTATCATTTTCTCCTCCATATCTTCAGGTGAGAGGGTGTACTTGTCTTCCACAAGGCTGCCCGCCTCTCCAAAAACACTTATTACTGCTTTACAGGATACCGGTGGAACCTCCTTGTCTTTTATCACCAGGTATTCAAGATCGTTGTCTCCTATTTTGGTGGCATGCAATTCTGGTGCAGGCTTGCCTAAATTAAACACCACTTGTTCAAATTCAAAGTCTTTCTCATTTAGCAGAGTCGAAAGCATCTGTTGCCGATACGAGTCGGTGTCGTATGCACTAAAAGTAAGCTGATCACAGTCAAGCCATACGACCAATTCCTTCCCATTCATTGCATTCCGAAATTCTATCCGTTTGGCGAGTGTGGAAATGACATTGCGGAGTAAAGACTCCTTATCGTCCAATGTTTTCGCTTCCTCTTTCGGTTGTACGAGATTAGCAGACACTGTTTCCTCTTTCGATGCCTCCTGTGGCTCCGATTTTGCTTGTTGTGTTGAGTCATGAGTCCTTATGCTCGGCTCCTGATTCTCTTCAGTGGAACCGCTTTTAACGGTATCACCGTCTTGCAAGGAATCGCCCAATTTTTGGGCAAGGCTGTTAAACCATGAAGATATTTTTGACATAACTGTTTTATTTAGTTTCTAATAACTGTTTTTTAAGGCAATCCAAGAAAACTATCAACGAGACTTCGAAAGCTGTTCATCATATATACTTTTTATTCTGTAGTTCTTATCTAATAACAGGTGCTTCTCAATCACAAAATTGGAGTATTTTGATTTGTCCTTCCTGTCAATGCTATAATCCTCCACATATACAACAGATAGATCATCATCGGACAGCCTTTTCACCTTTAATGTTTCCCACCTGACACTGGTATGCTTACTTGTAACGGCAAAAGTTTCATCATATTGTTTGCATATATCAACCACTTCCTCGTTTGTAAGGTTATATTTACTATGAAAGCGTAATATATTATTAGAATAGACCTCTGAAAGGGTTTCAAAATCGTTATTCTCATACGCTTCGTTAAACGTGTTGATTGTATTAATCACCTGAATCTCCTGTTCCTTTTCTGCATTTTCAGAAGAATGGGAATACAAGAAAAGACCGCCGCACGCGAGAAGAGCAAACAGCAACGCAAATGAGAACACTTTCCATTTCCGTTTCCCTGCAAGCAAGGATTCGTTGATTGTTTGCAAGTCCCTCACCTCCGACTCCAATTCCTCGTTTTGTTTTTTCAACCGTTCCAACTTACCCTCCGATTCTCCTGAGACCTCGTTTCCCACAAGAGTCTGTCTGCGGATGTACTCGTGGAGTTCCTTACCATTTCTGAATCGGTCTTTCGGATTCTTGCTCAGGCATTTCAAGATAACATCCTCCAGCCACTGCGGATAATCTTTCTTATATTTCTCCCCTTTAAACTTACTTTCAAAGTACTCTTTGCGTATTCTTTCAATGGAAGGAGGAGTCTCATTCTGATGTGCCTTGCTCAGAAGGTATTCTGCCTCCGTCTCGTTGGAATTCTTTGTGTCGAAAGGAAACGGCACCCGACCGGCAAGATATTGATAGAGAACAATACCAAAACTATAGATATCCGATTGTTCTGTGAGAACAGACTCGTTGTCCCACTTCTCAGGAGCCTTATACTCAGGAGCCCCGTTTTTACGGCGGCTACTACGCACCACCTCGTCGCCTTCGATGGAAAGGCCGAAGTCAAGCAGCACAAAATTGCCGTCTTCACGGCGCATAATATTGCTGGAATGAATATCGTTGTGAATGACTTTGTACTTTTCTATCAGTCGTTTGCGTGTCAGGTCATCAAGCAGCACCTTTTTACCGTCTTTTGGATCATCCTTCAGATTATCGAAATCTTTGTCCATGCAGAAACGGTAGATATCCTCATGACAATACGCTAGCGCACTACTCATCTGAATGGCCATACGAATAACGTCCTCTGCAGGTACAAAATACTGATTTTGCTTCAAGTAGTGCTGAATATCAAGACCATCCACGTAGTCCATCTCCACCAGCGCCTTGTTATCAAGCAAGCGCGGTTGATAGATATGCACAATGTTCGGGTGGTTGCCGTTGCCGAGGCGCAACAGTACCTTGCACTCGCGCAGGAACTTCTGGTAGGTCGGGGTCTTTTGGGGATCTTCGCCTTCCTTTGTGGCTATATTCTCCTTAAGCATGCGCACCGCCCGTATGTAGCCCAACTCGTTGTGCCTGACCTTATAGACCGTGGCGAAGCCGCCACTGCCCAACTCGTCTAACATAGTATATTCTTGTAAAAAGGCCATAATCCAGGCGATTTTTCATTCTTGTTGATACTATTTCTTCTCTTATTTTAGGGAAGCAGTTCTTGCGCTTCTTTGGAGAGATAGGGTTTGATTTCCGAATAAGGAATGATTATCTCTTTCCATCCTTCATCTGGATTGTAATCGGGCCAATCGGATGTGACTAAATAGTGGCATTCCAGACCTTCGTCGGTCAACCCCATATATGTATATCTGTCTATTATTTCTTTGTATTGAGGAAACTTTTTCAAAAACGCATTCAAATTCTGTTCGGTTAGAATATCCTTTAACAAATGCCCGTCCCGCTTGCGAAAAGTGTAAAAGTCGTATCTGTAAGAGCATCCCGCGCCACAATAGCAGTATTCCACATAGTAGGTGACATACGTATCGGTTTCTGTTGTAATGAACATTGTCAAGTAGCGGGCTCCTGCACCTAAATCGCTCTTGACATACAGGGGGCTGTAATGGCTGATGTAATCCGTTACGATGTTGTCACCTGTCCATGTGCGCGTCTTTTCAAACGGAATGTGAATGCTATCGTCAGCTCCCCAATCGAACATTTGGTATAATTCACTTTTAATGAAAAGTTTGACGGAATCGATGAGAGGCTTCGGGCCATCAATAGGGAAATCCACCTCGGCGCCCAACTCATATCGGTACTTGTCGCCGGAATCTGAAAAAATGCATTCAAGAACCGTGGTGTCCGCCATGGTCTCAACCACCAAATCTTGAGAAACCTTATTGTCTGTGTATGGGTTTCTGTTGTGGCAACCCGAAATTGCGAGGACAGCCAACAAACTACTCAATAAAAGCATCGTAGTGTTTCTTTTCATAATTAAACGATTATACTGATACAAAACATGATTTCTAATTCAATCTCGCAAAAATACAATATTTTCATGTCTTAGTCACGGACACAGCGAACGGAATAACTATAACTTTTTTCACCACCATAGTCATCCCTTATAAACTCTTCGTAATTTGTATATAGATAATAAAAAATTGCCTTTTCATCGTTGACCTCTGAAGCAGACCAAAAGTAAGCCTCTCCTTGAAAATAGTAAATACCTTCACCATTATATGTGAATTCTTCTTTTCTGCCAGCAGGAAGCGCTGTAAAGCCCGTTGCATTATTCGTTTTTTGGTTATTGCATACTGAACAAGCTGTTATTTTATGCGAATCTCTTCTATACATTTGTATATTATTAGATCGATCATTTTCATGAGTCAAATAGGATCCATCTCTCCATTGCGAGTTTGAAGCCAAAGCCTTGCCTATACTATACTTTTTGTTTCCACACACATAGCGGCTCTGACTACCGACGTAATCGGTCAGTTGTAACCATTCTGCATCGCTCGGGACATGCCATCCATCAGGACAAATACCCTGCACTCCGCTTGGATTTGCATTGCTGGAGGAGGAGTTCCCCATCACCGCCTTCCAATTATACAGGTAACCATATTTTTTTACATAAAGTTCATTATTGTTTGGATTGTAACGGTATCCTTTAGTGGTGCTGGTATTCCAATCACCTAAGATAATCTCTGTGCCATCAGCATACCGCTCGGTGCGCAGATTTTCCTTCATCCAACATTGCTTTCCAATCTGCACTGTATTGTATGTGTGTCCATCGTAATCGGTCACGGTGGGGGTTCCGGGGCACGGTTGCCCGTCGAGGAGGGCTTGCAGAGAATCAACTTTTTTCCGACATTCCGCAATCCCCCTCTCCACATCCGCATCCCCTACGGGATTTTCCACTTTGTAGGCATCGTAGGCCATCTGCGCCTTTTCGCATTCGCCAGCATCTAAGAATTTTTTGGCTTTCTGCAAGAAGTCCTGGGCGTGGAGTGTGGGGGTTGACAGCAGCAACACTGCGATAATTATAAAAAATTGTAATGGTTTCATATCTATGTTTTTAGGGAATATAATTTGTTATTTTATTATTCTATCGGCGAACTAAGGCAAGGCGGAAGCCGTAGCAGGTGGTGCGGCTGCTGGGGTCGTCGTGTGAGCGATCAGCCACTGAGCTGTACCTCTCAAAGTCGTAAAAACTACCGCCGGCGCGAAGCACGCGCGTCAAGCCCGAAGAGGGACCTCGAGGATCTGTCTGCAAAGAGCTGCCATAACTTCCATACCAATCTGAGCACCATTCCCACACATTCCCACTCATGTCGTACAGTCCGAGTTCGTTAGCTTTCTTTGATCCCACCGTATGCGTAGATTGTCCGACTTTAGAAAAATAACAGCCCACGTCAGACATATTGTTGCTGCCCGAGTAGGTGTAGGCATTTGACTTACTGCCGCCTCTTGCTGCATATTCCCACTCCGCCTCTGTGGGAAGGGCAAAACTGTATCCATCGAGGAGCTGGCTGCGAAGTCGTTGGTTCAGTCGCCCGCAAAATTCTTCCGCCTCCGTATGGTTCACATAGTACATCGGATAGTCTGCCCCGACACCATCCACAGACCAACTTGTATTCGCTTTGTCGCGTTGCTGGTAGATGGTGGTGCCCATCACCTCCTGCCACAGTGCCTGTGTCACCTCAAACTTTCCCATATAGAAATCGCTAACTGTAACACTATGCACAGGCTTTTGGTCATCATCACCTAAATTACTTCCCATCTGGAATGTCCCGCCTTCCACGAATATCATTTTGAAAGTGACATTGCCCACAGTGAAGGTCTGGTCTGTCTTGTTGTCTGACACAGTCGTTTCCTCCAATGTAGTATCCTGTTCCATAGCCAATGCCGGTTCCGGTTTTGGTGATTTAAGTACCTGCCAAACCACCAAAGCAAACATTCCAAACAACAAGAGTGCTACTGCAACCCACCATTTAGCATTAAATACGGATTTTTTCTCCACTTTCGCCCCGCATTGTTCGCAGAACACGCTGTCATTAGATATTTCCGAGTTGCATTTTGGACATTTCATAAATCATTGTTTTTTTGTTTTTTTACCATTATCTGAAAACGCAAAATGATATAATATAAGACCGATTATTCCAACGACTATGAGAATAAGTATTTCTGTAATCCCCAATCTTCCAAAAACAACAATACTAATTAGAATCACCACAGCAACAGTCTCAAGTACATACCATAAATACTTTTTCGTATTGGATTTTGGTTCATACCGATTATCGTCAGGAATTTCATCGACCACTTTCGCCCCGCATTGTTCACAGAACACGCTGTCGTGGGGATTTCTGAATTGCACTTTTTACATTTCATAGTACTTTACACTATAATTGATGAGCATTGTTTTCTTTCTTGACTTTTATTGTTTCATAAAAATGCGCTTTTGTGGTTTCCATGTATGGGATAACCCACATCAATCCTATTCCTAAAGTAACCAGCCCCAGCAAAATCCACCCAATAAAACTGAGTTGGAGGACAAACAATTCCCATTTATGCCCATACATCATACGCTTACTGGATTCAATACATTCATCTACTGAATAATCAGGATGATCCATGGAAATATAGTATGTCATACTATACGCATAGTATTTAATAATACCAGGCACAAACATCAACAAATGCCATAGGGATAAATATAGATTTACCATAAACACTGTTTCTACGGATTTTCTATAATTCTTAAAAAGGGAAAACAGCTGGTTTATCATGCGATCCTTTATTCCTCTTATCAAATTCAGAAAAATCAATGTAAAACTATATCCTATAGGTATTAATGAGAGTATTAGGGTAATGACATTTGTAACACAATCTGAAAAAAACATTTCTGTTGGCTTCGAAAGGCTCTCGAGCATCAAGTTTTTCTCGATAACCATGTCTATATAACACACTGCACAAAGACACAATCCGAAAACCAGTGTAACAGGAATTACTTTCTTCCAGTTTCCTTTCAAATCAGTTAAAGCGCGTTTTTTTAGTTCAACAAATAAAGCATTTCGCGCATTTCTGGGAAGATGTTCTTCTTTAATTTTCGCTCCGCAGTGTTCACAGAACATGCTGTCGTCAACAATTTCTTTGCCACAATATTTACACTTCATAACTAAATCGGTTTACTGATTAGTCCACATTTTTTACAATATTTCGCAGTGGGGGACAGAAGTTCACCACATCTTTTACAGTAACGTTTGGAAGGTGGCGTGGGAGGTGGATTTTGGCCACCCTTTAGTTTCTCTATTTCTTGAGTCAATTGTTTTACCTGCAGTTGCAGATTCTCGTTCTCTTGATGAAACTTCTCGGCTTGTTCTTTCACCGCTTGCTTTAGTTGATCTATTTCAATCTGTTGCGAATGTGTCTTTCGTACTAAGGTGTCATTTTCCTTATGAGCTTCGTTTAACGATTGCTCCGCACGCAAGAGCGCGTTCTGTTTCTCATCCAGAGCCATATTCAACAGTTTGTTGCTTCTGCGCAGGTGATCCATGTCCAAGACCAGCTCCTCGTTTTGGGCTTTCAACTGTTCTATCTTCTTTTTCACCTCTTCTGGAACCTTTGTTTCATCTATAACATGTTGACTTATACAATCATAAAGTTCCTTTCCATTCCTGAATCGGTCATTCGGATTCTTGCTCAAACACTTCATAATGACATCTTCCATCCATTGGGGATAATCCTTCTTGTATTCCTGCCCCTCAAATTTCTTATCAAAGAACTCTTTGCGTATTCCTTCAATGGAAGGTGGTGTCTCATTCTGATGTGCCTTGCTCAAAAGGTATTCTGCCTCCGTCTCGTTGGATATCGTTGTATTGAAAGGAAACGGCACCCGCCCAGCAAGATATTGATAGAGAACAACACCAAAACTATAGATATCCGATTGTTCTGTGAGAACAGACTCGTTGTCCCACTTTTCTGGAGCCTTATACTCAGGAGCACCATTTTTGCGGCGGCTGCTGCGCACCACCTCGCCCCCATTGATGGCCAAACCGAAGTCAAGCAGCACAAAATTGCCGTCCTCGCGACGCATAATATTACCCGAATGAATATCGTTATGGATGACTTTGTATTTCTCTATCAGCTGTTTGCGTGTTTGGTCGTCAATGAGGACTTTAGAACCGTCGCTCGGATCATCCTGTAGATTATCCGCATCCCTGTCCATGCAGAATTTGTAGATATTCTCGTGGCAATAGGCTAATGCACTGCTCATCTGCATGGCCATGTGGAGAACTTCCTCAACGGACACATAATTCTGATTCTGATTCAGGTAGTGCAAAATGTCTTGCCCATCCACATAGTCCATTTCCACCAGTGCCTTGTTGTCCAACAGGCGCGGTTGGTAGATGTGCACAATGTTCGGATGGTTGCCGTTGCCGAGGCGCAGCAGTACCTTGCACTCGCGCAGGAACTTCTGGTAGGTCGGGCTGACTTCATCCACGATGGTTTCGTTCAGCACGCGCACCGCCCGGATGTAGTCCAGCTCGTTGTGCCGGACCTTATAGACCGTGGCGAACCCGCCCCGACCTAACTCGTCCAACATGGTATATTCTTGTAGAAACGGCATAGCTTTTTGTTTGATTTATTATACGTACTTTGATTCACACTCGCCTATCGGCGAACTAAGGCAAGGCGGAAGCCGCTGTAGTTGCCGCGGTAGCTGGGGGTGAAGTCGCCGCGTATGGCCACCCGGCAGCGCGAGGCTTTGCAGCTCCAACTACCGCCGCGAAGCATATGGATCGAGGTCACATTCGTGTTTACTGGGTCTGTCCAGTTTCTGTTGTCCGAATACCAACTTGAGCTATACCAGTCCTCACACCATTCCCACACGTTGCCGCTCATGTCATATATGTTTAGCGCGTTGGCACGTTTTCCCATCACCGGATGTGTCTTGCCACCGCTGTTCTCTTTATACCACGCAACTTCGTCAATGCTGCCGCCACCGGCATACTTATAGCTACTCTTCCTGTTTCCACCCCGTGCCGCATACTCCCACTGCGCCTCCGTGGGCAGCGCGAACTTGTAGCCCGGCGGCAACTCCCTCGACAACTTGCTGTTCAGTTCGTTGCAAAACTGCACGCACTCCTCCCAGCTCACACGGTATGCCGGATAAGTAGCGCCCCGACCATACTCGTCGGTCCAGCCACCGTAATAGGTTGGCTCCCACTCCATCACCGCCTTCCACAACGACTGCGTAACCTCCGTCTCCCCAATGTAGAAATCCGACAAGGTCACGTCGTGATTGGGTTTCTCATCTTTTTCGGCATCGCTTCCCTGCTCCGAGGTCGCCCCCATCTGGAATGTCCCGCCTTCCACGAATATCATCTTGAAAGTGACATCGCCCACTTTAAAAGTCTGGTCCGTCTTGTTGTTTCCTGGTGTTTGTGCTGGTGTCCGACACTCGGCAATCCGTTTTTCCACGTCGGCGTTGCCGGATGGATGTTCCACTTTGTAAGCCTCATACGCCATCTGGGCTTTTTCGCAATTCCCCGCGTCCAAATAGTTTTTGGCTTTCTGCAAGAAGTCCTGGGCGTGGAGTGCGGGGGATGCCAGCAGCAACACTCCGATAATGATAAAAATATTAAATTTCCTCATGTTTTTATTAATTTAATTATTTTCACGTCTTAGTCACGGACACATCGAACGGAAAAGGCAGGTGCCCCGCCATAACTACATTGATGTATATAAGAACTATCCATGGATATTTTGATTGTCCATGCCTCGTAGCGGGTAAAACTACTTTTCGATACAGTCCAGAAGAGGGCACTGAAGCCAAAAGAGTATTCGTTAGGGATCCTATGATAGCCTGCGGGGAGAGCCGAAAAGCCCGTTGCATTGATAGCTTTTTGACAATGATCCTCATTAGGCCACCCGTGCCATACTTTCTCATTCTTCAACTTGTCTCCTGTCCATGTTGTTTTTATTTCGGTTCTCCAATCTTCATCAGAAGTCAAAGACTTGACTATATTCTTGTTGTCACTGCCGCACACATACTTACTCTGACTACTTACATATTCGTCCAATTGAGTCCATTCCGCTACACTTGGGACATGCCATCCTGCAGGACAAATGCCCTGCACTCCGCTCGGGTTTGCACTGCTAAAGGAAGAGTTCCCCATCACCGCCTTCAAATTGTAGAGGAAACCATATTTTTCAGCTAGTTCAACATCATAGTTAGGGTAGAAATAGTATCTTTTGGTGGTGCTGGTATCCCAACCTCCATTGCTAATTTCGGTGCCATTAGCATAATGCTTGGTACGTAGGTTCTCCTTCATCCAACACTGCTTGCCAATCTGCACTGTATTGTATGTGTGCCCATCGTAATCGGTCACGGTGGGGGTTCCGGGGCACGGTTGCCCATCGAATTTTTTCCAACACTCATCCATTCTCTGTTCCACTTCCGCATCCCCACCGGGATGCTCCACTTTATATGCGTCATACGCCATCTGGGCTTTTTCACATTCTCCAGCATCTAAGAATTTTTTGGCTTTCTGCAAGAAGTCCTGAGCGTAGAGTGCGGGAGATGTTAACAGCAACACTCCAATACTGATAATGATTCGAGATAGTTTCATAATTATACTTTTAGCTTTTTCTTTGCAACATCTAATTAAGGTAGTTATCTATTTGTTTTGCATATTTATCCCTTTCTTGTTTTGTCTTATTATTCTCATTATACCAGTATTTCGCGTCATGTCCCATATAGGAACCGCCGCTTTGCGGCTTGGATTGGTATTGGTTGTACCAATATTGAGCATTATGCCCGTTGTACTCACTGTTTGTCCTCAACGTCTGATTCTCGTTCTGCAATTCGCTTATCTGTCGGATCAAATCCGCGACATTCTCATCCGTATTACTTTGCCGCAGCTGTTTGCGCAGCTCAGTGGTATCTTCTTCTAACTGGTAAACCTCTTCTTCTAAATCGTTTATTCTGTAGAGGTAGTCGTATTCTCGTTCACGCAAAGACTTTTGTTTGTTAGTAGAATAGAGCAAATAACCTCCGCTGGCGAGAAATACAAACAGCAGAGCAAAAGTAAACACTTTCCATTTGCCTGCTCCTGGTCCTGATTCTCCCTCCAGCCGATTTATTTTTTTCTGTAGCGATTGGTTCTCGCTTTTCAATGATTCTTGTTCCTTTATTATTTCACCTAATTGTTGATCTTTTTGGGAAAGCGAATTCTGCTTCTCATTCAATACCGTATTCAACGATGTGTTGATATCACGCATGTTTCCCAGCTCAGCCTCCAATGTCTTGTTTTGGGTTGTCAGCTCCACCAGTTTATTCTCCAACTCTTTCGAAGATCTGGTATCCTCAAGAGTATGCTTTTTAATACAATCATAGAGTTCCTTCCCGTTCTTAAACCGGTCTTTCGGATCCTTACTCAGGCACTTTAGAATGACATCTTCCAACCACTGCGGGTAATCCTTTTCGTATTCCTTCCCCTTGAACTTCCTTTCAAAGAACTCCTTGCGTAATCCTTCAATGGAGGGCGGCGGTGTTTTTTGATGAGCCTCGCCCAATTCGTATTCCGCCCTATGAGCACTGATGTTGCAATTGTAGGGGAAAGGCACCCGCCCGGCAAGATATTGGTAGAGCACGACACCGAAACTGTAAATATCGGATTGCTCTGTGAGAACAGACTCGTCTTCCCATTTCTCGGGAGCCTTGAACTCGGGGGCACCGTTCTTGCGACGGCTGCTGCGTACCACCTCGTCGCCTTCTATGGATAGACCGAAGTCAAGCAGCACGAAATCGCCATCCTCGCGGCGCATGATATTACCCGAATGGATGTCATTGTGGATGACCTTGTACTTCTCTATCAGCCGTTTGCGAGTCTGGTCGTCAACGAGCACCTTGGAACCGTTTTGGGGGTCATCCTTCAGTTTGTCCGCCTCCCGGTCCATACAGAATTTGTAGATGTCCTCATGGCAGTAGGCTAGCGCACTGCTCATCTGCAGAGCCATGCGGACCACCTCTGTGGCGGGTACAAAGTTCTGGTTCTGGTTTAAGTAGTGCAAAATGTCCTGGCCGTCCACGTAGTCCATCTCCACCAGTGCTTTGTTGTCAAGCAGGCGCGGCTGGTAGATGTGGACGATATTAGGGTGGTTGCCGTTGCCGAGGCGCAGCAGCAACTTACACTCGCGCAGGAACTTCTGATATGTTGGGCTACTTGCATCCACGATGGTCTCGTTCAGCACGCGCACCGCCCGGATGTAGCCTAATTCATTGTGACGAACCTTATAGACCGTGGCGAACCCGCCGTGACCTAACTCGTCTAACATTGTGTATTCTTGTAAAAATGCCATAGTCAATTATTTAATGTATCCATTTTCTGTCAGAACAGGAATAACCTCATTGCGCGTAAAATCCATAGCAAGACCAGAATCCAAAGTATTTGCTCTTTCTATACGCACCGCCACGGCAAGTTTATGGGCTTTTGCTTGGTTCACTCCCTCACTGTCAATGAAAAAAATATACCAAGCATCGTTCTTGCTATGAGTGTCTTCCTGACCTTGTTTATTGAGTCCCTTGTATGAACGCTCAGGAGTACCCGTTTTGCCACCGATGGAGGCATTGGATATGCGACCTCTTTCTCTTGCCTGGGCTTTCATATACGACTTCAGCTCTTCAAGCGAGTATGGACACACTTTGATTGTCAGTTGGGGTTCATTGAGCAAATAGCGTGTCTGAACTATAGTGCCGTCATTTACAACAATGGATGCCACACGTGCCATATTGAGAGGGGTGGCACGCAGGGTACCTTGTCCCCACGCCCAAGCGCACTGGTTCCAATTCATTTTCTGGTATTGTCCTTTAGCGCGTTTCTTCAAATAGTTTTGGTAAATCTGCATACCCCTCTGACTCGTGGCAGCGACCTCGGCATCGAATTCGGATGTGTCTGACATGTCCTTTATATAGAAAAAATAGGGGGTCAATGATTTGTCAACGACTGTTTTTCCTCGCTTGTTGATAACCTCACGGTCGATACGTACACCTGTGGCTTTGTATATTTCGCCTAACTGTTTATATAGATTCATATCATTCACGGAATTCACAAAATAGCAGTTGGACGACAACACTATAGCATCACGAAGCGAAACATTACCCGTCGGTTCACCGAGTGTGTTGTCGATTTTTTCCGGATTAAAAACCATATACGATTTTTTCACAGCATCGTCGCCAAGTTTCATAAATCCAGCCATGGCCGACATCACTTTAGCAGTGGATCCGGGCTGCGTTTGATAGGTGAGGCCCAAATCGCGGTCAGTATAAGCGGTCCACTTCTTGTCTTTGTAGTGGTAATTATCAGAATAAACGGCAAATTTTTTTCCCATAGCCCTTGCAACATCCTCCTCGTCACGCAAACGTTTTGGATCTGGAAGCGGATAATTAGCAGATGTTAGCAAATCCCCAGATTCGGCATCTAATACAACTACAGAGATTCTCAAAAGGTTATTGCTTTTCAAATTTGCATGGCTTTCCACATAACCACGTATTCGATCTTGCATAATCATTTGCAGTTTGGCGTCAAGAGTGAGATGCAGATCGAATTCTCCATTTTGAACTTTCTCATTATGCTTCCTCAAGGTGCTCCCATGAATTCCTTCTTTAAGATACTTGACTAACTCATGGTTGTCACGCACGCGGACACCAACAACGGTATCCTTCTTGCTATTCAAATACTTTGAATCGTTTTTGAATTTGTCACTTCGCAGGTAAACCTTAGGTGTAGGTTTTCCCTCTTTGTCCTTCAAATTGTCATAATCACGCAAATACGACAAATATTGAGCTTCTGCCATATAACCTATCGGATTATCCTCGTCATAACTAAAATACAAACCCGTATTCAGATCTCCCAGCATAAAGAACAGATGTTCCGCAAAGGGGTAGTAGCGTTTGGTATGCGCTTGGGCTATTTGTTGAATGTAAATACCCTCTATGCCAGCTTCTGTTAGGGATTCAAAAACGGCCTTGTTTGCAAATTGGTCAGGATCGCTTGTGGCGAGCAAATAACCATTGCGATCGTAGATATCACCCGCCCACATCTCTTTGGTGAGCAGTGCAATGCGTGGATTATATTCAATCATCGGTAATCCTGCACTGGAATGCACGTAGGCAGGGTGAATCAATGTATTTCCTCTCGCCCAAAGTGCGTAATACTGCCATACGCACAAAGTGAACACAGCAATGGTAATGTATATCCATGTGACAATGGATATCGGATAATTGTAGTCGCCTACACTACGCTGGCGCACTTGTTCCTGCACGGCGGACAACTCTTCCTGTTTGATGTTTTTGGTAAACGAGAGCACCACACCAATAGCAGCAAGGTTGAGAATCATGCTCACACGCCCGTAACTAAGGAATGGCACAGTGATACCCGTAAGCGGAATCATACCACTGCTCCCGAGAGCTATGATGAAAAACTGTACAGCTGTCACAATTGCCACTCCCATGCAGAAAAAGAAGGCAAACGGATGCCCCACACGGTAACCAACAACGATAATTCTCCTAAGCAACAAAGCAAACACGAACACTACGAGTAGCAAGCCCATCCATCCAATTTGTTCAGCAATAGATGAGAGAATCATATCGGTGTGGAAAGCAGGTATCAGATTCGGATTTCCTTCTCCCAAACCCTGTCCGGTAACACCACCCGTGGCTATTGCCCACAAGCCGTTGGCAACTTGCGTATTACTTACCGGCTCGTCTTTATCTTGATGATGGTCGATATTAAGATCGCCCCACGTATTGGTGCACATGCGCGTACGCTGCTCAAAACGTTCAGCGATATCTGTCTGGCTTAATGCTGGAATTTTCTTCATCACATCTCCGCCAAAAACAAACATAAACACCAGCAAATTGATGATAAAAGCAGTTTCGAAAAATTGCTTATGGTAAAATATGCCAAAAGCAATCCACCCTAAAAACCACAAGCCGGCAAACAGAAGAGCGGTTTCTGCGCCATTCCATCTGTACCCAATAAAGGCGAAGGCTGCAAAAGAAATCACGCCATATATCAGCATGGCAAAGTCACAAGTGAAAATTCTCTTCCACTTATCATCTTCGTCTAAATTATCAAGATTGACTTTCGATTTAACCAAAGAGTAGAGCAACACAAAGGTAATACCGACAACCACTCCAGGACCCATGTCTCCCAAGACGAGATATAGTAACATAAGTGCCATTAAACCGCCGATTACCCAACCTAACGTTTTAATCTTGCTCCAAACACTTTCCAACGCACGAGTTCTATTGGGCTGCGAATAGGCAATGATTGTATCTGCATTCTGAGTGAAAAAGGCTGCCATAAAGAAAAGTATCAAATATTTGGCTATCTCACTTGGTTGGAAAGTCAGCCCAAACAAACTGAGGTTCACTTTCATGCCACCAATCTCTTTACCGATAGGAGTCCACAGCAAAGCTGTCAGGAACAGGGCAAGCAAAAGCCAGCCGAAACCTTTGGGCAAGCGGTCAATCAATCGCAAAATAGGCTTGTTTATTTTACTGATCACAGGTATGTTAAACACAGCAAACGGCAGACAGCATATAAGCAGCAGCATGGCACCTAGTTTTTTGTACCATTGTGCAGAACCTGAAAGCACAGGAGCAAGCCACGAGACTTTTTGTTTGAATGGCAAAAAGAGCCAACGAAGAACAGCTAAAGGAATATCAAAGTCTAATTTGGCTTTGTCCTGATACAGTTTCACGAAATCCACGAGTTGGAGTAGCGCAATCACTAAGACACCAATCAAGACGCCCGATGCCATCTCCGTTCCCCTCAGTTCCTCAGTGAGCGGATTCTGAATTGCATACATCACAATAACACACAATCCAGTCAGGAACATAGCTGTTGCAATCAAAATCGGGTCGAAATTCCGTTTGCGGCGTACTAAAACGAACACCAAGAACCACCATGCCAATAGGACAATCACAAACCTTTTGATTACTTCAGATTTAAACTCTTGCGGTGTGCGTATTGTGATGGAACTGTCGTTCTTTATCTGCTTAATGGTAGCATTGTCAATCATTTGAATACGATGTTCCAACTGTTCGAAATTAAACACGTAATCTATTTTTCCGAACCTGCCAAAGTGTTTGTATTCCTCGAACTTATGCTGCACAATTCCTTTTGACGAACCGTATTCGTAGCCTTTCTGAATGGGTAACACGCTATAGCCTTTTGTCGTGTCCAAATGGGTAAAGACAACACATCCGTTGCTGTCAGTTTTGGCATATACTACTATGTCACCTAAACTCTCCGAAGCCTCATCATACTCTTTCAAACATACGCAAACACCCTTACATGCCTTCTTTACCTTTTTAGGTTTCAACAGCTTATCCAATACTTTTCCACGGCTTTTTTCTTCTTTTTCGTATACACGAACCGTTATTTGACCAATGCCATCTTTTTGTGTCAAGCCAAATTGTGAAACATTGATAGGGGAAGCGTCCAATACCGGAACCTTTAGACTATCTGCCACGCTTGTAGTCAGACTGTCCATCTCCGTCAAGCCTAAATATCCGTATGACCGATTCAGCACGTCTGTAAAAACGCTATCTTTCTCCGCCACCAAAGCCGGTATTTTACCATAATCCCGTTTTTGGAGATGGTAGAGATTCGGATAGTTCAACCCTCTTTTTAATCTGGCTGTGAGTGTGTCAGCGATATAACGGGCATCCTTGGGGCTTTTTACATAACCGTTTGTTATCAGAATCTGCGACAACTGTTCTTTGTCCGTTTCCCGAGAAAGATTGACGGCACGCTTTGGATTAGCACTATAATCAGCCTCCACCTCCTCGAAACGCGGACGGAGATTGTTTAAGAAGAGAAACAACAAGCCACACATCATAAGCGTAGCGATAAGGGCTGCCGTGTATTTTTTGATTATATTCATGATAAAGATGATGATTACCCAATAATTATTTATCAAATTTGTTATTCCTTAGCATCAAATGAATGCTCCATCTGCCGAAAAACCGCTACCCTGTTTTTCGGCAGAATAACGGTGCAAAGATACAAAAAATACGGTGAACTATATATTTTATTGAAAGACTTGTGTTTTTTGTTTAGGGTTCACCCTCCGGATTTGGCACACCTCACCTTCTCCCTACTCGAAAAGTGTTGGCAAGGGCTTGCCAACACCTTGCGAGTAGAGACGTTTCATAAAACGTCTCTACACTTGTACCAGGCTTTCCGTCAATGCAACAAGTTCGCCGACAGTCCTGACACAAAACAGGATATCCGTGCCTTTGCCGTCCGGGCGCATCACCTCGTCCAGTAGTCTGTGGTCGATGTCGAATGCGTTCATCCAAGCAACTAAGAGATCCAGACGTTCCAAATCGTACAAATCCATATCCCGCCGGAGTTCCGCCTCGTTGGTGACGGCGTCAGGCGAGAGTTCGAACTCTTCAACCAGCAGTTGTTTCACCTTGGCCGCGACGGGAGTGTCGGGGGTGGTGTTGTCGGGAGATTGGAGCACTGATTTCAAGTCATTTTGATTCATTTTCACCTAGTTTAAATCTATACCCTCTTGTTCATCTCTTTTTTGCAGATAATCAGACTGCAATTCCTGTGCTTCCTTAATTCTTTCTATATTAACCCTTTCGTTCTTTTGAGGGACATCTGCATCTTTCAGCAGCGAATTATCGCCAATGATAATCTCTTCTAAGCTGAAGCAACTTCTGAAAGCATCTTTACCAATTTTTTTGACCGAATCAGGAATGGTTATGCTTTTTAGATCAAAGCATCCAGAGAAAGCGCCTTCGTCTATTTCAACCACTTCGTCCGGCATAATAATTTCGGTCAAACTTTGGCAGTCAGAAAAGGCATAGTCACCTATTACACGAAGACTTTTCGGCAACACAACGCTTTCCAAATTGGAGCAGTCTTTGAAAGCACACTCTTCAATCCTTGTGACAGGTGGAAGAATGATTTCCTTGAGGTCTTTGCAACCGCAAAAAGCAGATTTACCTATTATGGATGCGTTATGAAGCAGACTCGATTCGCTGCATCCTTGAATCAGGATCTTGTATTCTGTATCAAACAGAGCATTGCAGAGTTGAGAGTGATAATACGGGTTGCCTTCTTCTACATCAAGTTGAGTTAAATCGGGACAATAAGAAAAGACACCGACACCAATTCTAGCCACTGAAGACGGGATGACAATGCTTTTCAATCCAGTTCCACGAAAGGCGAAATCCCTAATAACTCGCACTGAGTTTGGAATGTCAAAGTCTTTCAAACTACCACATCCGTCAAAGGCCATCTCTCCAATCTCGACAATCGTATTTGGCAGATCTATTTTCCGAAGCTTTTCACAACCGGCAAAAGCAGATTCACCAATTGTCGTCACCGATTTTGGGATAGCAACCTCCATTAACTCTTTGTTCCCACAAAATGCTTTATCGTCGATTACGGTTGCTCCTTCAGGGACGATGCCCGATCCTTTGATTACGTTGTATTGATTTTGCATACGTGACAATTTTTATTTTAGACCACACTTTTGAGCTCAAGCTCAGTTACATTTTTCCCTGAACTCCACCTTGAAGCAAGGAATCCTAATAGTCCAACCATTAATATCCGGCCTAATATAATACCGAATACCTGGATGATTGTCTTTTTATTCATTATTTTACACATCTCCTGTCTTCCCTTCCCGCAGCAACTGCGCCTTCTGCTGGAACAAAACCAGCCGGTTGGCACGCTCGCGCCAGACATCGTCACGTTCCGGGTCGTTCTCGTCGGTGAGAATGACCGAAATCCGGATCTGCTCCTCAATGAAGATGCGGAACATCCTTTTGAACTGCTCCTCAGTAACCCGTTCGAGCCCCCGAGTGGCTGAATTCTGCCTCCCTTCCGCCTGGATGACAAACCGGTAAACGGACGGAGAGTCGTTGTCGCGAACAAGCGCGTATCCGACGGATAAAGACCCTACAACCAACCGCTGCATCAGCTCGAAATCGTCGGTTGAGGGTTTCGGATCCAGGCACTTGATTCCCCCAATTTTCTCCAAAGCCTGGTGAACAGAGGGGGGAATAAAGTCTCTCCGCAATGTGAACCCCGCCAGCTCACCTTCAATGTCAAAGGCGGCGAGATAGTCCTTATAGAATGGCATCTCTTCCAGTGTCCCGTCTTCTGAAATGGGACCGTAATAGGCTTCGAAAGGCATGAGCACCTCTTTGTTCTTAACATCGCTCTTCCGCAGGGTACTGATGATGTCCTGGAAATTGAAAAAGTTGTAGGTTTTCATTTGCTTTGACTTTAACTTTGACTTTGACTATGACTTTGACTTTAACTTTGACTATTGAGAACAGCTGACTCCAAAGTCTTAAGTCTCAGGTCTCAAGTCTCACATACCATCCTCCAACAATTCCAAAGCTATGTCCACCACAATCAGGTCGTCCACGAAGCCGAAGGCGGGCACAAAATCCCCAATCATATCCTTGACCCGGAAGAAGTAGTGCAGCGCGTGGTTCGCGGCCCGTGTCTGGTCCATCCGGCCTGCAGCACTGTGTTCTCTGTAAAGCGCATACAACCGGTCTATCTTGTCGTGAAATCCCAAATAAGACGACCATCCGTGCTCTTCGCTCCGAAACTCATGCACATGGCGAGTCAGGGATTTCTCTTCCATGGGTCTGCCAACGAGCACCCGCATCGCCTTGTTGAAGTCTGCCACCGTTTTCTGCGGGGCGTTGACCAGCTTGGCGAACATGGCGATTTTGCTATCCGAACGATACCCCTGCACATCTCCGCACAGCGTCAGCAACTGCGTCACCGAGATCATGGGTTTCCCCTCCCTGTCAAGCATCAGCCCTTCCAGATACATGGGCAAGTTCACCGATATACAGGCATTCAACACCCGTCCTATCTCTTTCCTGCTCAGTTTGAACTCTTTTTCCGGAAAAAGGGATGGTTCGCCAGCTTGTTCCATTTTACGTCTTCCTTTTGTGCGGATGTACGTGCAAATCCGCCGCTCATCTGTCTCGCTTATGAGTTTGAGATTCCGCAGCACCCGTAGCATGACGGAGCACCCGTAGCGGTAGCCTCCGCTCCGCATTTCCTCAAAAAGACCCTTGGGCAGATCCTCTCCGATGTCAATAACCCTCTCCATCAGTTGCGAGAGTCCTTCAGCGTCGGCATCCATGTTGAACTGGGCATCTTTTTGCGCACGGTATCTTACCTCTTTGAAATCCATCCTGCTGTTTAGAGGCAAAACATCCTCGGGTCCCAACAGACGGTTGCCTAACTCTGCAATGCCCTCCGCCCGGCAATGGTCAAGCATCCACAGAACCCACTTCAGCCGCTTGTAAGGGAGATTTCCCGAATAAACCTTAATCACACTCCTGTAGAAATGGTTCTTCAGGAGAATGTTCAGGTCAGCCTCATGTATCAATTCATGGAGGAGAACGTCCCGAAAAAAGTTCTCATGCTCTTTTTTTGCCATATCAGGCTGTGATTCAATTTGATGTGAAATTCTTTCTCGCTCGACATCCGCAAGATGATTCCACCATTGAACGAATTGTCGTCAGGCTCGCCCGCCACAATACAGATTGTTTTGGGTTTCTTCCGTTTCAGCACCTTACTGAACAGGAGGTCAACCGTCTCCTGCACACAACCGGCCCATTCTTGATTATCTATGATGATTCTCATAATATTACCTATCGTAAATTAAGCTCATGATTTACGCGGCAAAAATACGTTTTCTGGCAAATTATAGATGTTTTGAAAGAGAATCCGCCCGTCATTTCATACAATAATACCGCCATTTCATACAATTTGGCATACCCTACATTCCCCCTACCCAAGCTATTGGCAAGCTCACGCAAGCCCTTTGAGCTTGCCTAGGCTTGCGAAGGCCTTGCCAACCCCTTGCCAAATACTTGCGAGTAGAGACGTTGCACGCAACGTCTCTACAAACATTTCCACACCACAAAATTCACGTTCTCCGCATCCTTCCAGCGGTGCACGTCGGTGCCCCAGGAGGAAAAACCGGTTTCCTGGGCGCGGAAAAAGCCGTAGGCGTCGGCACCGACAAGGGCGATGGCGTTCTGCACGCCGAGGTCCACCAACGACTGCGCAAAGTCATGGAAAGACTCGTTATCGAGGCTGCTGACCACCACTACCCTACCCTCAAGTTCGCACAAGGCGTGGCGCACGTCCTTGTTCTTGGGCTTGTTCTCCACCATCCGACCGTTGCTCACTAACGGATACTGCCGGAAGAAGTAGCCGTCACGGTCGGTGGCCTCCTCAAACAGCGGGGTGCTCGGGGCCATACCGAGCTGGATTTTCCCGTCCAAGATGGCACAGAAGCCCTTTTTGGCAACACCGCGTGACAGCAGTTCGCCCTTAAGAACGAATGCGCCCACAATACCGCCGTTGTCGGCACGAATGTCGGCCGCCTGCAAGCCCAAAACGAGGCTTTCGTCGGTGGTGTCAGGAATGCCCAGCATGAGTTCGGGCACCGCATTCACAGGGGTCAAAATGCACAATGGTACGTCGTTGATGACGGTGTCGCTGACGAGCACGTTGGAGGGCTCGTCATTTTCGAGGGTCGGGGAGATGGGCGCGGGGATCGCGTCAACGAAATCGTATGGTTCTACAGGAGCGGCATCACGGGCTGAAGAGCGTTGGGATATGATGCTCCAAAGCGTCAACAAGCTTACCACCAGCAAAACGATCAATGCCGCCCAAAACCACCACCGCCGAAAAATCGACGGCTTGCGCTTGGCAAACGTCGGTGCAGGCATCGGTGCAGATTTTGGCGCAGGCGTTGACTTCGGTGCTGACGAATCACCGATGATCCGGATTTCGTCGTCGGATATATCATCAAAATGCATCATTGTTCTTCATTTTTTGGTTCCATATATTCTTTCAGCTTCTTCAGTGCCTCCTTGGAGGCTTCAAGACCAATCTTAAAAGTATGGCAGTCGGAAAGGATAATCTGTTTTTTGGAAGGGTTGATATAGTGCACGAAAGTCAAGTTGACAATCAGACTCTTACCGATACGCACGAAGCACTCTCTTGCGGTCGGCATCTGATCATGAACCATCACCTCAATCATTCCAAGTTGCACCGTAACAGTATGCTTATGCCCGTCACGCGTGCCAATGTCCGAATAATTCCCATCGCTGGAGACATAGACCAAGCTTTCCGCCGGAATGCGGAGAAGTTCGTTGGCATTGGTAATAGTCAAATAATCGGACATATTTTAAAAATTCGGCTGCAAATGTACAATATATTTATTTCCATTCGTAGAGACGCAAAATTTTGCGTCTCTACCACCCCCTATTGCCTATTGCCTATTACCTATTGCCCGCTCCCAACTACTAACTGCTAACTACTAACTACTAACCGCCACCTTCTCCCTCAGCCACTCCGCCGTGTAAGAGCCCTTGCATTTCACCAGCTCCTCCGGGGTGCCCTCAAACACGACATTGCCGCCAGCATCACCACCCTCGGGACCGAGGTCGATAATCCAGTCGGCGCACTTGATGAGCTCAGTGTTGTGCTCGATCACTAAGACCGTGTTGCCGTGCTCGATCAAGCGGTTGAATGCATCATACAACTTATGTATGTCGTGGAAATGCAGACCCGTGGTGGGCTCGTCAAAGATGAAAAGCTTATGCTGCTTTTCGTCGTCCTGCGCTAAAAAGTTAGCCAACTTCACGCGCTGCGCCTCACCGCCCGACAAAGTCGAAGAGGATTGGCCTAACACCAAATACTCTAATCCCACATCCTGCAAAGGTTGCAATCGGCGTAATATATTGGCCGTTATATCATTGGGTGTCAAGCTCTTGAAGAATTCTAAAGCTTCGTTCACCGTCATATTCAAAATGTCGTTGACATCTTTGCCGGAGACTTTGATGTCCAATGCATCGTCGCGGAAACGCTTGCCCTGGCACGACGGACAGATCATCTCCACATCGGCCATGAACTGCATGTTGATGTGGATGATGCCCTCGCCTTCGCACTCCTCACAGCGGCCTCCCGCCACGTTGAAAGAGAAGAATCCTGACTTGTAGTTGCGTTGTTTCGACAACGGCTGAGCAGCATACAACTCCCGAATATAGTCAAAAATTTTGAGATAAGTAGCTGGATTTGAGCGTGAAGAACGTCCAATCGCATCCTGATCGACCATCACCACGCCACTGACTTTGCTCATATCGCCAGTGATGCCGCTGCAACGACCAGGCTTCGGGATATTGTTCTCGCCCACTAATCGCGCCACGCCAGGATAGAGAATATCGGTCACCAACGAACTCTTACCAGAGCCGCTCACGCCCGTAATCACCGTGAAGCACTCCAAAGGGATCTTCACATCAATATTTTTCAGGTTGTGCTCCTTCGCCCCGTGCACTTCAATATAGTTTCGCCATTTACGACGGTACTTCGGCAATGGGATGCGCATCACATCTTTGCCTTCAGCATCCGGCATCATACCGCGTAAATAGCTGGCTGTCAAATTTTTCTTCTGAACCAAGAGTTTCTCGAAATTGCCAGAGAAGACTACTTCACCGCCGAATTGTCCAGCTTTCGGACCTATATCCACTATATAATCCGCTGCCTTGATGATAGCCTCGTCGTGTTCCACCACAACCACCGTATTGCCGATGTCGCGCAGACGCTTCAACACATTGATAAGATTCTGTGTATCACGAGGATGCAGTCCAATACTGGGCTCGTCGAGAATATAGAGCGACCCCACGAGACTGCTACCCAACGATGTCGCGAGGTTGATGCGCTGTGACTCACCGCCCGACAAGGTGGAGCAATTGCGGTCGAGGGTCAGATAGCCGAGTCCCACTTCGTCTAACAGTCCGATACGTGTGATCAGCTCTCGCATCAGTATCTTTGCGATTTCCCGTTCGCTATCGTTTTGATACTCAAAGTTTTCCAAAAATATTTTCAAATCGGAGATGGGCATATTCTGCAGTTCCGCAATCGATTTGCCGTTCACCTTCACGTATTGCGCGTCCTTGCGAAGTCGCGTGCCTTGACATTCGGGGCAGAGCTCACGTCCGCGATAACGAGCTTGCATCACGCGGAACTGAATTTTGTAAGTGTTCGCAGCCACAAACTGGAAGAACTGCGTAATACCATGAACGTTATGTTTCACGTCTCCATACCAAAGAAGGTGGTATTCCTCTTCGGTAAGGTCATCAATGGCGCGATAGACCGGAAAATCAAGTTTGGAGGCATAACGGATAAACTGTCGTTTCCATTCGCCCATCACCTCACCGTGCCAGCAAGCCACCGCATCTTCCGCGACCGACAAGGAACGGTCAGGAAATACCAAATCTGGATTCACTCCCTCGATCATGCCCGTGCCAGAACAGGTTTTGCACGCTCCGTAGGGATTGTTGAAGCTGAACATATTCACTGTCGGCTCCTCAAAGGTCATGCCGTCGGCTTCGAAAAAGTTGCTGAAGGCCTTGACAATCACTTCTTTGCCCTCTCTCTGCACCGCGCACGAGCCCTTACCCTCCGAGAAAGCCACATTCACCGCATCTGTTACTCGAATTTGCTGATTTTCAATATTTTCCGATTTAAAACGATCCACCATAATGTACATCTTTTGCACATCAGGTGATGTTTTCGCGTTAATCAGATCCTTGATGTCCATCAATTGCCGATCATAAACCATTCGGTTAAAACCCTGTTGACGCAAAATCAGCAATTGGTCATTCACCGTACGACCTTCTGGTATCACCATCGGGGCCAACACATAAACACGTTCACCCTCAGGTATTTGCACAATATAACGAAGCACATCTTTCACGTCTTCGCGATGAACCTCTTGGCCGCTGATGGGTGAAATCGTATGACCGATTCGGGCGAACAAAAGTTTGAGATATTCGTAGATTTCCGTCACGGTGCCGACTGTGGAACGCGGATTTTTGGAGAGGATCTGCTGTTCGATAGCGATAGCTGGCGGGATGCCCGTGATGGACTTCACGTCGGGTTTTCGCATCCGACCCATGAATTGGCGCGCGTAGGAGCTGAGGCTCTCCACATAGCGCCGCTGGCCCTCGGCATAGAGCGTGTCGAAAGCTAACGACGACTTGCCAGAGCCAGACAACCCAGTGATTACAATAAATTTGTTACGAGGAATATCTAAGTCGATGTTTTTCAGATTGTTGACTTTCGCTCCCCGTATGCTTATCTTCTTCTCTCTCACAGACCCAACACCAGCTTTGAGATATCCTCGCAAACTTCTCTCACACCCTTCTGAGCGATTTTATCATACTGTCTCGTGTCCATAGCGGAGATTCGACGCTGAGTGAAAGTGATAACCTCCTTGTCGCCGTCGTAAATCACGCCTTCCGTGGAGAATGAGGCACTGCCGGCTCCGAAGCCGACCCACGTGCGCAAAGCACGGCTTCCAAGGTTTATCTCCTGCCAGTTCAGTTGGATCACAATAGCCTCAGGGTCGCGATAGTTGGCACTTTCGCCCACCACCACCTTATATCCAGCCTTCGAAAGCTTCTTCTGCAGTTCGTCAGCTACCTGCTTGGTCAGAGTCTTCAGAGTGTTGTTAACGATGGGTTTCAAATCCTTATCCTTAGGAATTTCCACATTCGAGGTCTCAACCGGTAGAATCACCACGGTTTTGCGGCCGGAGAAATCATAATCGGACTTGACGACCAGCTCGTCAATACATTTTTTCCATTCGGTATAAGTTCCGACGGGAATCTGGGCCATCAGGCTGAATGAAGAAAGCAGTGTTACTGCCAAAAAGAAAAATGATTTTTTCATAATAAATTGGTTTTTAAATATTTAGTCAATTCAAAGAAACCATAACGGGTACATTACGTCAGTAATGCATATTGCGCCGCGAAAATACTATTTTTTTGTAATTTTGCAGCCGATTTTTCATCTGAAATATGACTAATTTGAACATAAGGGATCACGTCTGGCATATCATCCTCAACACCAACGCGAACGAGAAAAAATGCGAACGGTATTGGAAACCCGTCGAAACGTTGTTAGAATTGCGCGAAATTCCACACACACTTCACATCGTGCGCAATCAGGGCGAGGGCATCTCGACAGCTAAAGAGCTGTGTCAAAGCGGAATACGACATTTTGTAGCAGCGGGCGGCGACGGTACCATCAACGAAGTGGTGAACGGCATCTTCACTTCCGGCGTGGAGACCCGCGAGGTGTATCTGGCTGTGCTGCCGTTGGGTCGCGGCAACGACTGGGCACGTACACATCACTACCCGAAAAGCGTCGAAGAGGTTGTGGATTTATGGTTGAAAGGGCGATTTATACAACACGACATTGGCTCTGTAACCACACAAACACCTTATAATCAACAAGAAACGAGGTTTTTTATCAATATCGCCGGATTCGGTTTTGATGCAGACGTTATTTACGAGGTCACCTACAACAAACCTAAAATAGGCGGTTCAGCAGTCTATGTTTTGTCGTTGCTGAAGACGCTTTTGCGGCACAAGCCCACTAAGGTCACGATTGAGGCAGACAACGGACTCGCTTTTGACGGAGAGGTCTTCATGGTAATTGCAGCGATTTGCAAGTACAACGGCGGCGGCATCTGCGAAGCCAAATACGCCGTTCCTGACGACGGTCTCCTCGACCTTGTCATTGTTCCGAAAATGCGTATCTATCAAGTCATTGCGCACCTCAAGGAGATGTTTTCCGGTGACCACATCGACAAGGTCAAAACCATTCGGAAAGTCCTCACAAAGGAGATCCGCATCGCTTCACCCTCGCTATTACGCGCCGAAGCCGAAGGGGAGCTGCTCAAAACCGGGAACTATCATGTGGAGGTGGTACCGAATGCGTTGAATGTGCTAACTAATTAGCAGTTAGTAGTTAGCAGTTAGTTTTTCGGAATGGTGTCGGGATTTTGGTTATTTTTGGGTTTTAGTTATTGCAGACAACATTTTTATTAATTCGAGATTGTCATTTATTCAAGTTTCGCATATTTGATTTCTAATCATAAGTATCTCCGAAAAAAGCTTTTTGCTGCCGCCAACTACTAACTACTAACTGCTAACTACATCATACACCGGTACATCAAACACCCCTTCCATCGCTTTCACCAACACTTCCGAAGGTATCGTGAAGCCGCTGGGGGCGACTGGGTTCACAGTGACGGCGATAAGGTTCGGACGCTTCAGGACAAAGAGGCGGCCGCCTTTGCTCAGGAAGAGCTTCAGGTTCATCGGGGTGACGAATAGTTTTGTAAAATCCTTGACGATAATCACAGAGTCTTTCACTTCGGGCTGCATTCGGAGGAAATTTAGCATCATGTCGGTAAGGATACCACTGATAAACAGCTTGTTACCGTGAAAAAACAACTCTGATTTGTATTTTTCAGACAATAACGATGAAGGAATATTCAGAGAAGTGTAGCCATCGTCCGTAAGCGCAAAGATGCCGTTTTCCTCCTGCATCAGGTTTTCCACGTATTGAGTTTCATATTCAGGAAGTTGCATCAGGTCGTGCAATTCGGAGGTCTTCTTCACGATGGTGTTCAGATCAGGAGCAATGGCAGCACCGATGGAAAGAATAAGCCCGTCGGTGATAGCCGGGGAAGCGTGGCTCTTGCGAGACAACGCTCCATCCACAATGGTGAGATCAACGCCGTACTCCCCCATCCTATCTAACACCTTCCGCACGCCACCCGTGGTTGCAGGACCCGACAATATCACTTTGCCGGCCTGCAACACCCGAGCTGTCACCAGCCTTCCTAACGAGGTGCTATCATCCGACAAATCAATGATTTCCGATAGCAACAGCCGTTGTCGGTAATGATACTCCGAAGTCACAAAAATCGTCCTCTCGCACAGCTCAATCTCCGGTTTCTCAGTCTGCGTCACTTGGTCGGTTTTCTCCCCATCTATGCCGATGCTCGTCACCGCCACCACTTTCCCATGCAACCGCAGCTGCTCCAGCAAATAGTTGAGTGCGACCGTCTTGCCTGTATTTTTAGCCATACCGGTGATCGACAGGGATTTACATTGGAGGATGTTATCTATTAATGACATTGTTAATATCTGTTGTTATTGAATGAGTTAGCAGTTTGTTTTTCGGAACATTGTCGGAATTTGGGATGTATTTGGGTTTTTGTTATCGCCGATAACATCTTTTATGAGTTTCAAACCATCTTTTCTGATCTTTCACGCTGAACATCTGTAATATATCCATTTTTAAACAGCACATCATCCAATATAAAATTTCTGAAGACTCATTATAAGCGATATACATTTTTGCGTAAAAATCTCCTTTCGAGTGGGCTCATAACGCCTCTTGTTTTATTTTAAAAACATTTGCAAAGACAAAAGAAAACAAATTCAAAATCCAATAGTCTGAAAAAAAGTATCAGCACGCAACAGTTCCCCCTTCAACTGCCAACTGCTAACTGCGCATAAGTGCCTCAATCTCATCCACTTCCACGGGAACATCCGCCATGAGGTCAATCGGGGTATCGCTGACGACCACATCTGTTTCGATGCGGACGCCGATGCCCTCTTCCGCAATGTAGATGCCGGGCTCGCAGCTCAGGACGTTGCCGGGTTGGAACACCCAATGACGTTCACCCACATCGTGCACGTCCAAACCAATGAAATGGCTGGTGTTGTGCATGTAATACTTCTTGAAGCAGGGCATATTGGGATCTTGACTATCAACATCTTTCTGTGTATATAAACCCAACTTGATCAACTCTTCGTCCATCCGTTTGAAGACAAAATCGTTGATTTTGTGGATGGTCATGCCGGGTTTAAAAAGCGGAATGGTCTCCTTATAAATGGAGAGTACCGCCTCGTAAACTGCCTTCTGCCGCGGGGTGAACTTGCCGTTCACGGGCACCGTACGGGAACAATCGCCGGCATAATTGGCGTACTCCGCACCGAAATCCATCAGCAGCAAGTCGCCATCGCGCATCTGCTTGTCGTTCTTGATGTAATGGAGGATACAAGTGTCAGGGCCTGCCGCAATGATGGGCGCGAAAGAGTGCGTGGTGGCACCGTTGCGAATCACCTCGTAGGTCATTTCGGCCTCAATCTCGAACTCGTATTTCCCGGGTTTGATAGCGGTTAACGCTCTTCTGAACATCTTACCCGTAATCTCGCAAGCCTTTTTCATCGCCTCCAACTCTTCGGGATGTTTGACATTGCGCAGCGGGTAGAGAATCGGGGCAAGCCGACGATAATCGTGCAACGGATAGTCCTTTTTCAACTGCTGAGCGAAGCGGATCTCACGGGTCGGAAGTTCCTGTCTGAAACGCGGATCTTCAGGAATATGAAGATAGACGTGATCCGAATGCACCATGGCATCGTTCAAAACGGATCCGAACTCCTCGACAAACATCACGGTTTGCACACCAGATAACTTTCGGGCATCTTCTTTGGAGAGCCTATGTCCGAACCAGACGATTTTTTCGGGCGACGGGTTCTTGATGAAGAGCACCTCGCGGTATGCCGGCGTGGGATGCCACGGCGCTAACATCAGAATGGTCTCCTCTTGGTCGATACCGCAAAGGTAGAGCAAGTCGGAGTTCTGCCTAAATGGGTGCGTGGTGTCGCCGCAACGCGGGTATTCGTCATGCGAAACAAGCAGAGCCACAGAGTTTTCCGCCATCTCGCCGACCACATTACGACGATTGCGGGTATAAAATTCAGCTGATAAAGGTTGATAACGCATATTCGGTAATTTTGTGGGCAAAAGTACATTTTTTTTGGTTAGGAAGTTCGGAGCTTTGAAGGTTATGGGTATTTGTATATGTCATGATCAAGGGTAAGCGGTGATGGGTGATGCTGGGGTTAATGTTCATTGTCGAATGTAAAGACCACTTTCAGGTGAGGATTTTGGGAAACGTCCGAACAGAAGATCAGGTCGGGGTAAAGCGGCAGGTTGTGGCGACGACCTTCGGAAAGGTCGATGCCAAGCTCTTGCCGGTAAAGGAAACAGACTAACTCCGTACAGTAAAAGGCAGTGGTGTCGTGCTCGTCGAAAAGGCTGTCAAAGAGCGGATGGCGGCCGTAATAGAGTGTCAGTCCGCGACGAAGAAGCTTCAACGTGTCGTCCGGAGTGACCGGATAACGAAACACACCGCCCTTTACGGCGCGGTCGGAGCGGAAAAACACGCCGACAGGCTCCAACTTCACGCTATCCTCCTCCAGTTCTGAATTGCGTTCGCTGGGTACGGCGTGCAACACCCGCCACCCATCGTCGGTCCACACCACCATCCCCACGTGGGTGTAGCCGCTTTTGCGGTCCACCGCTGTCACGGCGCGACTTTCCCTGCTCTCCCCTTTGCGGAACACTAAGTCACCACTCCGCAGCTTCACCGTGTCGGGCATAACGTATTCTACGGGTGCGACTTTCTTATGACACCCTGAGAGAATCAGGCTTATCACGAACAAAAAAGTAGAGACGCGCCTTGGCACGTCTCTACCGGAAACTCTTTGTGACAAAGGTCTATGCATGGATTTTCCACTTGCCATCGACCTTCACCAAATTCAGTTTTTTGGTATCCTCCTTCGGGTCACTGTTGAAAGAAGAGGTCATTTTGTACTTAACCTCCACTTCGGCGGTCTTGCCATCGTCGGCAACCGTCTCTGAAAGAATCTCAAAATCAATCACTTTTGTTTTGAAACCTTCCAACTTTTCGAGTTGTTCTTTCAATTCCTTCTGATCAACAATATCAGTATAGGAGAGGGCTTTCTCATAATCAGGCACTTGCAATGCTTTGTAATAGGATTCCACCACGCTGGACGGAGAGGATTTCTTGCATGAGGTCATACCTAAAACGGCGACCAAAGCACAAACAATAACAATTAATTTTTTCATAACATTTTTATTTGGTTAATAATAAAAGGGGGCTTATTGACAATTGGAATATGATAGTTATTTAGGGGAATATGCCCCTCGTCCTTACCTCTTACCTCTTACCTCTTACTTCTTACCTCTTACTTCTTACCTCTTACTTCTTACCTCTTACCTCTTACCTCTTACCTCTTACTTCATTCGGGAGGAATCCGGCATGGAAGGTATAGGGAAGTAATGTGGCCACGTTATGGAAATGGTAAATCGGGCCTTCCTGACCAGCGAGGACGACCTCTATCGGATGACCGAACTTCTGCTCATACTCGAACAGCACTTGGCGACAGCTGCCGCACGGGGCGACCGGTTCCTTGAGCGGTTCGTCAGGATTGATGGCCGTGATGACGATTTTGTTAAAGGGCACTTCGGGGTACATGGACGAAGCAGCGAAAGCGGCGACACGCTCCGCACAGAGTCCGCACGGAAAGACCGCATTCTCTTGGTTGGCACCGGCGACTATCTTGCCATTGTTCATCAAGATGGCCGCTCCGACCTGAAAATGAGAGTATTCCGCATACGCGTGTGTGGCTGCTTCTTCCGCTTGATGCAACAATTCCAGCAAATCCTCAGGCAATTCCTCGCGACTGTCATACACCTGCATCTGGGTTTCCAATGTTATCGTCTTCATATTTTTTTCGCTAAATATCGAACCGCAAAAATACACAATATTTAATATGTAGCCATATTTATTGTATTTTTGCCGACCGAAATTTTCATTGAATTATCAGCAAATAATGTCCTTTTCATATCTTTCAAAAACAACTGATTATCAAAGAATTGCACTGTTATTGCTGCTTCTTTTCATAACATCGGGAAACGTTCTGTTCGCCCAGCACAACGCTAATCGGGACACGTTTGCCACTCTTTCCCCCCTCGAATTCGGGCTGGCTACGGCAGAAACCGACAGCGCGCGTTACGAGGTGCTATACGCCACTCACGCGCACGCCGTGGCCACAGGCACGAATGTCTCCTACGCGGGCATCGAATCGCTGACCATCGAAGTGCCTTCCGAAGCCGAGCCTATACCGCTCACCCGAAACAGCGACTTCGGCGGCATGAAGCTAACCGTAAAGAACTATAGCAAAGCTAAATACCTTTTCTCCCTGACTGACACTCTTTGGAATCCCATCGAGTTGGATCCGAACGTGGCCGACAACGGCGATTTCTCAGACGTGGATGAGTTGCACAGAGGAGTGCATCTGGTCGTGCTGGAGGATTTGCACCCGTGGGTGGAGAACCGAACGGGATACAACTACGGCATGATGCGAAAGGACATCCTGTTGGTTCGCGACGGCCGCGCCCTGAACCGTCCGATTTCCCCCTACTCCACCGACTCCACCTCTCTATCCGCCAAAACCCACTTCTCCGACGAGGAATTGAAAACCATTACAGGACTTACCATCATCCGCGACACCTCCTCCACTGCCAAAACCTATTGCTTCTATATTGACGGTATCAACAATCTGAAAATCAGCAGAGTGAACATATACACCCTCGACACTAAGAATATGTACGCCGACAACGCCATCCACATTGTCAACTGCACCAACATTACATTTGAAGATGTATTGATCGAGGGAACATACTCGCGCACAAGCAATTACGGATACGGCATTCTGATGAACAACGTTTGGAACAGCACTTTTATTCGACTCACCGCGCACGCCAACTGGGGCATTTTCGGAACAAACAACCTCTGCAACACAACGTTGCGCAACTGTGACATCAACCGTTTCGACATTCACTGCTACGGCCGCGATGTATTCGTTTACAACTGCATGTTCTCCAAACTTTACAACCAGTTCTCCTCGGTGTTTGGCACAATACTGTTCGACGGCTGTCATTTCTCCGATTTCATCCCCGTGCTCGTAGAGACCTCCTACAACGCCTACACCCCTTTTGACCTGACCTTCAAAAACTGCACATTCGATGCTTACTCGCTGCGCAACTACCTGATTTCCATCGGAAAATTAGACAAACAGCAGAATACGCGACCTGAGTTGGCTAAAAAATGCTGGCCCAACATCCTAATCCAGAACATGACGGTAAACGTTAAAGAGAGTCTCTCGAAAGTAATCCTTTTTTATCCGAAAGGGCAAGCCGCCACTTCGGTGGACTACATCTCGAACGTGAAGATCAACGGGCTTCAGTTCACCTACAGCGACACCTCCACCATCTCCAGTTTCGCAATTGCCAACACGCCTGTAACATCAAATAAAACAATCAATTACGACATTAAAAACATGAATTTGATTCCCTCCGGTGAACGGATGAAGCGACAGGCGGAAAAGAAACTTACATACCCTGGCAGTTTGGTCATCAATCTGCGCAAAGACAAGAGCAACAAGGTGAGCGTTTCCAAATCACGTCTGAACTTCAACGTCAATGAGAACAGCCAGTACAACATCGACTTCACCTCATGTGACATTGGGATGATTCGCTACAACAGCAACTCTAACGGCACAAAACGGCTATACACTCAATGCAAACTGTATCTCAACAATTCCGATGACGCTCGTTATTACATTGACAATCAAGCTATATACAACAAGTGTACATTCATACCTTGCGATGACAAAATGTTCGTCAGTTTCTACGGCAGCAACAACGACGTGGTCATCAAAAACTGCAAAACCACCCGCAAAGGCCGTCTTTTTTACATGGGGCGCAAAGACAATGCCGAACTGAGAGGATTCCAAGTGAAGGGTCAGGAGAAGGTATGGAAGTAATGTGTAATGGACAATGGATTTGTCGGGGCTGTACGATTATCTTCCTTTAACTTTAACTTTAACTTTAACTTTGACTTTAACATTAACTTTGACTTTAACCTTCTAAACTCCAAACTCCTAAGCTCCTAACCCTTTAACCCTTTAACCCTTAACCTTTAACCCTTAAACTCTTAAACTCTTAAACTCTTAAACCTCAAACAAAAAAACACCTACCGAGTGTATCGAAATTTGTGTATCTTTGCCGTCCCCCTAATCAAGGGGCATTTTTTATTTCAGAATATTGATTATTAATAAATTACGAATGAAAAAGAAACTTATGATGGCGAGTGTTATGGCACTCGGTTTTGTTTTTTTAGCTTCAACAACGAGTATGGCAACCCCTGCAAAACCCAAGAAACCGAAAAAGACAACCTCTGGTGTGTCTGCAAGTAACTTAGACAAGAGCGTGACGCCCACTGCTGATTTCTACCAATATGCCTGCGGTGGTTGGATGGCTAACAATCCGCTCGGCGACGAATATGCCCGTTACGGCAGTTTTGACGTGCTTGCTGAGAACAACCAAGAGCAGCTCAAGGAATTGGTGACCAAAATCGCGGCTCAGAAGAACGCTCCCGGCTCCATCGAGCAGAAAATTGCGGACTTCTACAACACCGCCATGGCCACCGGCGACCTTGAACGCAGTGCGGCCAACCCTATTCAACCCGAATTACAAGAAATCAACTCCCTGAAACGCAGCGGATTGTCGGTTAAATTAGCCCAGATGTTGATGAACGGACAAACACCATTCTTTGCCCTTTTCGGCTCCGCTGACCCCGACAACAGTACCATGACCATCGCACACATCTGGCAATCCGGTCTCGGCATCGGTGACCGCGATTACTATTTAGACAAAGACCAGCAAAACATTAGAAATGAATACGTTAAGTTAGTTTCCAAGATGCTGGGCATGTCTGGTTACAGCACGATGGCCAATTTCAAGGGTTACGAAACGGAAATGGCACAGCGCATCCTCGCGCTCGAAACCCTGCTTGCACAGAACGCCATCGACAAAACCGTGCTCCGCGACCCCTATCAGACCATCCACAAATGCACCCCTGCGGATTTCCAACAGATGATCCCCGCACTCAACATTTCTGAATATTTGAAAACCCTAAACCTTAAATTGGACACCCTGAACGTTTGTCAACCCGACTACATCAAGGGCATCAACAACGTTATTGAAATATCTGATTTTGACGTAATTAAGGCCTACTTGGCTTGGAACGTCATCCGCGGCGCAAGTTCGTACCTGAACGACGAATTTGTGGATGCCAGCTTCGAATTCTACGGCAAAGTGCTCTCCGGCCGCAAGGAGAATCGTCCCCGTTGGAAACGCGTCATCGACAACATTGACGACTGTTTGGGCGAAGCTGTCGGTCAGATGTACGTAAAGAATTACTTCCCGGCAGAGGCTAAGGAGCGTATGGAGCAGTTGGTCAAGAATTTGCAATGGGCTTTGGGCGAACGCATCAAAGGCTCCACATGGATGACTGACGAAACCAAGAAGAACGCCCTCGAAAAGTTAGCCGCCTTCCGTGTGAAGATCGGTTATCCAGACAAGTGGCGCGACTACAGCGGATTAGCCATCGGGACAGAGAGTTACTATGCGAATGTAAAGAATTCTCGCCGCTTTGACATGGCTTACTCTCTGAGCAAAATCGGCAAGCCCGTTGACCCCACTGAATGGCAGATGACCCCGCAGACGGTGAACGCCTACTACGACCCCACCACTAACGAAATCTGTTTCCCTGCCGGTATTCTGCAACCCCCGTTCTTCGACATGAACGCGGACGACGCCGCCAACTACGGTGCCATCGGCGTAGTGATCGGTCACGAAATGACCCACGGTTTCGACGACCAGGGCCGCAATTACGACAAGGACGGCAACCTTAACGACTGGTGGACCGAAAAAGACGCAGAAACCTTCAAAGCGAAAGCACAACTCATTGTTGATCACTTCAATAGCATCGAGGTGGCTCCTGGCGTGTATGCTAATGGTGAGTTCACCTTGGGCGAGAACATTGCTGACAATGGCGGTCTGAACGTATCCTACACCGCCTTCCAGAAGGCAAAGAAGGAGGGTCAAATCAAGGGTGAGATGGACGGATTCACGCCCGAGCAACGCTTCTTCTTGGCGTATGCTGCCGTCTGGGCTGCCAACATCCGCGAGGCTGAGATTTTACGCCGCACCAAAAGCGACCCGCACGCCCTCGGTCGTTGGCGTGTCAATGCCACCTTGCGACACATCGACTCCTTCTACCAAGCCTTCAACGTCCAACCCGGAGACCCAATGTACATGGCTCCCGAAAAACGTTCACACATCTGGTAATTCATTCACAAAAAATAATTCCTTAAGCAGCCTCGAAGAGGCAACACGCGCAAAGCGCAATTAAACTCACACAAGCAAAGCGCAGTGTGGGGACAACAAAAAAAAGAAAAATATATGTCAGAAAAGAAAAAACTCGCCGTCATCGCATTCGGCGGCAACGCTTTACTGAAAAGCAAACAAAGAGGCACCTATCAGGAGCAGATCGAAAACGTTACGGAGACCTGCCGCAACCTGATCCCTCTGATCGAAAACGGTTACAATATCGTCATCGGCCACGGCAACGGTCCGCAAGTGGGCAACGTGATGTTACAGCACAAGGCCGGCAAGGAGACCTTCCAGGTGGAGGACATGCCGCTGAACTTCTGCGTCGCCGAAACGCAAGGCTCCATCGGGGCACTCATCGAGGAGGGCTTGCGCCACATCTTCGCCGAGAAAGGCTGGGACAAAGACACCGTGACGCTGCTCACGCACGTGGAAGTCGATGGCAACGACCCGCTCTTCCAGAACCCCACCAAACCTGTGGGACCGTACGTCACCAAGGAAGAAGCCGACCAATATCATGAGGAGACCGGCGACATCTACCGCGAGGATCCAAAGGGTAACGGTTGGCGCAAGGTGGTGGCCTCCCCGAAGCCCATCCGCATCCAGAACATCAAATTAGTGAAGCAGTTAGCTGAGCAGGGCATCATCGTCATCACCGTCGGCGGCGGCGGCATCCCCGTGGCGATGAAAGACGGATACCTCAAAGGCGTGCAGGCGGTCATCGACAAGGACTTGGCCTCTGCCATCACTGCCATCGAGATCGGCGCCGACGAGTTCTACATTCTCACCGATGTGCCGAAAGTCTATATCAATTTCCGCAAACCCGACGAGAAGGCGTTGGACACCATCACGGTAAGCGAAGCCAAGAAATACTTGGAAGAGAAGCACTTCACGGAAGGCTCCATGGCCCCGAAGGTGCGCGCCGCCATCCAATACGTCGAAAAGAGCGGCAAGACCTGCATCATCACCGAAGCTGGTCGTCTGCAAGATCCCAACTGCGGAACGAGAATCATCGCGGGATAACGTCCCACGCGAGTTCATCACAGACCACGAAACGCACGGACATTATATTGGCCGTGCGTTTTTTATATTCCATGAAGACGACTGCATTCCGCAAATGCCTCCCACGACAAAGTACACTAAACATTCCGCTTCCACACCGTCTTGCCAATGCGGGAGATTTCCTTGCGCAAGGTCTTGGGTGACAGCACCTCGGCGGTTTCGCCCAACGCCAGCAGTTCCTGGATGAAATCGAAAGTGGGGCGGACGAAGTAGGTGAACACGGAATAGTTCTCCGTGTGTTCGACCTCCTCTTGCGACGGGTGCAACGGCAGCGAGCGCAGGTACTTGGACTGGAAGGCATCGACCTTCAGCCGGATCAGCTGCGGCTCCTCGTCGCCGACAATGATGCCGAAGCAGGAGCCGAAGAACTCCGCCGCATTGAAATCGGCAGGCAGCGTGAAATCCTCGAACTCGATGTCGATATCCAATATGCGGTCTAATGCATAGACCTTCAGCGGGCCGTCGCCGTACTTGCCCAAGAGGTACCACCGACGTTTGAACACCTTCAGCGCGTAGGGCTCCACATGATAGAGACTCGACACGTAGTCGTCCTCCACCCAGTACGGTTTGTAGCTGAATGTCAGCATCTTGTTGTCGCGCATCGCCTCCAGGATGGTGGGGAGAAACTCGCGACCGGAGGGGTTCTCTTCCAGGAGGATGCGGTCTTTCAGCTGGCTGCTCTCCTCTAATTGGCTGTTGAGCGACAGCGCATCAAGGAGCCACCCTTTGAAGCCGGAGCTGTCCTTGAGGTCACGGCTGTTGGCAATATAGTAGGAGTTGGTGTTCTTGTGGCAGGCAATCTCAATGCCGAACAGCTCGCGCACCGCCGCCACGTGGTTGTGGAACGAGCGTTTCGGGTAGTCCTCGCCGCCGGAAAGCAGGTCGTTGCGTTTCCACTTGTCGCGAATTCTGCTAAACGTGATTCCCTCGAATCCCGCCTGGTTCACCGTGTCTATCAGCCAGATATACTTTCTTATAAGCTCTTTTGTCATAACTATGGGGTTAATCAACCGACGCGGCAAATATAACAAATAGGTGTGAAAGTTGGTGGCACCGTTAAAAAATAGCATTGCTAAGATTTTTCATTCACAACTTTTCACTGTGCTATGGAATGGCACAGTGGCGTTTTATTTTTGCAGCGTCAAAAACAACGGAATTATGAAAAAAGAAAACAACCTGATCCAGACCCTGAGCTTCCTCGCCGTACAGATGGAAGACTCTGAAACGCAATTGATTAACGCCATTGCACCGGGCACACTGCCGGAGTATGAACGTCCAAGACGCCGCAATAAAAGAAGAGAACCATTGGTGGCCGACGAGCCTCGTTACAAAACCGAAATGGTGGAACAGGTGGTGAAGAAAAACCAGTTATTAGCCGAATATTTAGATGTCACGCCGTTACAGGCGGCCATATTCGTGGCTGGATTCGCCCAAAATGTTGAGCGCAACGACTTCGACAAGGACAACATCAGTTCGTTCTTCGGCATCAAAAGCATGGAGTTTCTGATGTTGAGAAACGATTTTGAAGAACTGGTACGTAAACGCATCTTTTTGGCTGAAAAGACACGTCAGTTCAGCGAGCGAAACGACTATATTATTAATCCGCAGGTGAAAGAGGCCATTTTCGATGGCAAAAAGTTGGATTTGAAAACGCTTGAAGCACCTGATATTGACCGATACAAGTTCGTAAACGCAGTTTCGAATCTCATCGAAAGCCGGGAAAATGAAAAAGTGTCCAGTTTCCGTCTTTTCAGGCACATAGAGCCTTTGGAGAAACAGCACCAAAATCTCACTTTCGTAAAAAACTTCCTCAAATTGAATTTTGACGTAGAGGTTCGCACTCTTTTCTACGAAATCTGCGACGATTTCGTCACCACCCGCGATCGTGAAAGCGACATAGAGTGTACCCTGAAAGACATTTATAAAGAGACGTGCCAGAGAATGGATGTAGCCAGAGATCTCAAAGATGGGGAGCACGAACTACAAAAAGCCGGACTCATTGAGGTGACCCAAGACAGCATGTTTTCCAATGCCTCCATCGTACTCACCGACAAGGGCAAACAGCTGTTTTTGGAAGAAGACTACGATCTTTTCAGCACAGACAGCCGCAGTCAGAGTTTGATTTATCCCGACAAAATCGCGGAAAAGACCCTGTTTTACGACAAAGAGCTGTCCGAACAGTTAGAACTCTTCAAGGAGAACCTTGTCGATGAAAAATTCTCGGAGCTGCAGCAGCGGTTGGAGGAACAGGCATTACCCAAAGGTGTTGCCGCCTTGTTCCATGGTCCGCCCGGCACCGGCAAAACCGAAACGGCGATGCAGATTGCGCGCGCCACGGGGCGGGCCGTGTGCCACGTGGATATCAGCGAGGCGAAAACCTGCTGGTACGGCGAGAGCCAGAAACTCGTGAAGGGCATCTTCACCAACTATCGCAGGCTTTGTGAAAAGGAGAAACAGAAGCCCATCCTGCTCTTCAACGAGGCTGACGCGCTGTTGAGCAGCCGCCAGAACATCAACAACGCCAGCGGTTCCAGCAGTGTGGCGCAGACTGAGAACGCCATCCAGAACATCATCTTGGAGGAGATGGAGAAGCTCGACGGCATCCTCATCGCCACCACCAACCTCACCGACAACCTTGACAGCGCCTTCGCCCGTCGTTTCCTCTTCAAAATCAAGTTCGGACAGCCGACCGAGGAAGCCAAACAGAGCATCTGGAAAAGCAAGCTTTCCTGGCTCACCGATGACGACTGCTACCAGTTGGGTGCCCACCACGACTTCTCCGGCGGCGAGATCGACAACATCGTCCGCAAGGTCGTGATGGAGGAGGTGCTTCACGGCACCCGTCCCACAGTGGCAAAAATCGAGGAATTGTGCCGTCACGAGAAGATCGGGAACGGGTGCAACGGGGGAAGTATCGGGTTCCAGGCGTAAGAACGTGGCATGTAGAGACGTGCCGTTTAATGACGCACCATGTAGAGACGCGGCATGGCACGTCTCTACAATGCCACGCACTGGCACACCCCTGCCCTATCTTTGCCAACAATATTGTGCAAGTAGCAGAAAATCTGGAAGCAACATGTTTTTGACGAACTGCAGGACGTGCCTGCGGAGAAAATTTTGCGGGGATCCGATAGCGTGACGCATGCCGATATGCACAAAACCAAGCGCAACCATCTAAAAAAAGAAAATAAAATTTTAAACAAAACAAAATAAATATTATTTTTGCCGCATCAACAATCAAAAACAAAAAACATGAAAAACATTGAAGAACAAATTGTTATCTATCAAACCGAAGACGGAAGCACGGCAATTGATGTGCGTTTGGAAAACGAAACCGTTTGGTTGAATACCGGCCAAATGTCACTTTTATTCAACAGGGAAGAATCTAACATCCGTCGTCACATTTTGAATGTTTTCAAGGAACACGAATTAGAGAGAGAATAACGTGCATTTTTTGCACGTTAATGGCGTCAAAAAAAAAGTGCCATTCTACTCCCTCGATGTCATCATTTCCGTCGGCTACCGCGTGAAGAGCCTACAAGGAGTTGCCTTCCGCAAATGGGCTAACCATGTGCTGAAAGAGTATCTGATAAACGGCTATGTGGTGAACGAAAAAATCCGAAAAAACCAAATTGGCGAACTTCGTCAGCTTGTGCAGATGCTCGGACGTACCATCCAAAACCAGCCGTTGCTGAAAACCGACGAGAACCAGGCATTATTCGACATTGTGGTGGACTATACCTACGCACTCGACACGCTCGACAATTACGATTACCAGCGGTTAGTGGTGGGTGAAACCACCCAAGAGGAAATGTTTCAGGCCACTTACGACAACGCGAAGCAAGCCATCGCGGCTTTGCGGGAGAAATT
>Ga0247610_10000354_pt1 | contig 68751 bp, 48 predicted proteins | sample 174DNAGHGhighgp2_FD_193483 | JGI IMG/M metagenome (GOLD analysis project Ga0247610, IMG submission 193483) | Sheep rumen microbial communities from Palmerston North, Manawatu-Wanganui, New Zealand - 1742 DNA GHGhigh gp2 | ecosystem: Host-associated > Mammals > Digestive system > Stomach > Rumen...
CAAGGACCTATCGTCAGTTTTTACATAAATGGACTCCTTCCTTCCGATGTGGGTTACATTCTTCAGAACAGCTATGATATCACCGTGCGAACGGGTTTACATTGTGCTCCGCTCATCCATCAACAATTTGGAACGTCAGAATACGGTACTGTACGAGTGAGTTTATCCCATTTCACAACGCATGAAGAATTGGAAGCCTTTGTCAATGCCATTCGAGAAATTGCCCATAGCCTATGAAAATCACGAATATCACACGATCGCCAGAACCTTGTACCGAAGCAGGATGGATAGCTTTCCAATATGAATTGGAACGTGTGGTTAGTCGTGACTTCATCTTGGCTCTTCGTCCTCTTGGCTCTTTCATTTTCTTAGAGTCGCTAACCAAACCCTTTTTCAAGATACAAAACCATCATTACATGATTAAGGGATTATTAAACGACACTTCTATCAGGGTTGCCGTACATCGGGAACATCTCAACGAACAAGAACCTATCAAACAATTGATTGAATCATTATGAGACAACTTCTAACTATCTTTCTATTAACTTTTTCCACCTGCTCGTTTGCTGGGGAAATCATCGTACATGAAGGAGAAAGCATTCATAACGCTCTACGACAAGCTCGCGAATGGAGACGTACCAACGACCCTCGTTGTCAGGGAGGCATTACCATTACACTTGAGGCTGGGCGTTACTATATGTACGAACCGCTGTTTCTTCGTCCTGAGGATAGTGGTACAAAGGAGTCGCCGCTCGTCATTCGTGGTATCGGAGAGAACCACACGAGCATTATCTGTGGCGATGCCCGACAACAGCATACACAGCTTTTCCTCAACAAGGTATGGAGCGTATGATAGATTTTAAAAAGGAGGCTCGCACCATTACCATCCCTACTCCACCAGACTCTGTGCTTCAATATTTCGCCTCGAAGAATACCCCGCTCGAAATGGTAGTACACCAACGATGGGCCATCGCCATTCTGCGTGTTAAGAAAATGACCGTTGAGGGCGACAAGACCATCATATCGTTTATGGAGCCTGAGAGTCGACTGGAGTTTGAACATCCCTGGCCTCAGCCCGTTATCGGAGGCGAGAAGGGCAATAGCAGTTTTCTGCTACGCACCACCGAACAACGTGACGGAATCGAACAGCTGGTTATCGTTGACGGTGCCAACTATGTGCGTTTCGAAGGAATAACTATAGATAAAACATGCTGGAACCGTCCGCTACATAAAGGTCACGTCACCCTGCAGGGTGGATTTCCCCTCATCGATGCTTATAAGCTAAAAGAGAACCCTGGGTTGTCTTGGGACGAAGGTCTCGAAAACCAAGCCTGGATAGAGCGCCCTGTGAGTGCAGTTACCGTGCGCAATGCCCATCACATAGAATTCTATTCGGTGTTGTTCCAAAATCTGGCCGCCACAGCATTGGACTTTGTCGATAATATCAGCGATTGTAAGGTACAGAAATGCACCTTCGGAAACATTGGTGGCACAGCCATCATGGGCGGTTCTTTTGCAGAGAGCCCTCGTGAGGTACACCGTCCCTACACCGACTTGGCCGAACATTGTCAACGGCTGACCATCACTGAAAACTTCATCGTCGATGCTGCCAACGAGGACTGGGGAGCCGTGGCCATCGCATTAGGGTACGTGCGCCACTGCACCGTCAGCAAAAACTATGTGACCCGTGTCAACTATTCCGGCATCTGCATCGGCTGGGGATGGACACCTCTTGATACGGGTATGGAGAACAACCACATCGTGGGCAATAAAGTCAGCCACTATGCCCGTCAACTGTACGATGCCGGAGGTATCTATACGCTGTCGAACCAACCCAACTCCACCATCAAGGGCAACGAAATATCGCGACCCTTCCCTGCACCATACGCCACTAACGACCGTGGGTTCTGCATCTATCTCGATGCCCGCACCAATGGCTTCACAATAGAGAATAACACAACTGAAGGACGCTTGATTCGTCGTGATGAAATCGGCGACAATCATCCTGGTCCCAATATCGTATTCAAGTAAAATGAAACAAACCAACTATCACCTTTTCGACTTCATGGACTTCGACCCTGATATGCAGAAAGACGAAGCCTTATGGAAAGCGTACGCCCCACAATCTGTCAAGGAACAAGATGGTGACATTATCATCTCGATACCTTATCAAGAACAGAAACATCAGGAAGACATGGCTCCTGATTCAGACGTACCACAAGAGTGTTATGAACTTATCATACGAGCATACGAATCGAACATCTTACGCATCTACACATCAATGGTTCACGACGAGATGTCAGAAGAAGATGACATGCTGCAAATGCAAGTGAAACGAATGCATCTGCACTTGGACGGTACTCACATCATAGATGCTGACGGAAAGAAAAGGGGAGTCATTGACCTACGTCCTCCCGTGCTGGACCACTGGAGCGACCTGCTTCCCGATACTCAGCCAGCTCCATTTATCACCTTTTACCCAGACGGCGACGAAGACAAGCCCATTGCCCTCAGTGACGACCATTTCTCTCCGCCTCGTTACGATGCTCTTCCCCTCGGTTTCGTCTGTTGTGATGCCATCACAACAGACATAACAAGCGAGAAAAAAAATGAGCGAGCCACCATCAGCTTCAAATGTGAAGCAGACGAGTGCTTTGCAGGCACAGGTGAACGATTCAGGAAAATAGATTTGAGCGGTCAGACTTTCCAACTGAAAAACCAAGACGGACAAGGCGTGAACAACCGCAGATGTTATAAGAACATTCCTTTTTATTTGTCAAGTCGTATGTATGGAGCATTCTATCACACAAGCGACTATTGCAAACTCTCATTAGCCGACCATTCCTCACGCTCTGTACAATTTATGTGCGACAGGGCTACGATAGATGTTTTCCTCATTGGCGGCAAGAATCCAGAGGAGATTCTTCGTGGTTATCGTCAACTCACAGGATTTCCCTCTATGCCACCACTATGGTCTTTCGGTATATGGATGAGCAGGATGACTTACTTCTCTGCTGATGAAGTAAACGAGATTTGTGAACGACTCCGTGACGAACACTACCCTTGCGACGTGATTCATCTTGATACAGGATGGTTCAGAAAAGACTGGCTCTGCGAATGGAAATTCAATCCCGAAAGATTTCCACATCCACAGGATTTCATCCAACGTCTGAGAGAAAAAGGTTTCAAGATTTCCTTGTGGCAACTGCCTTATATCGCATACGGAGCGGAACAGTTGGAAGAGGCTAAAGCCCATCACTACATAAGCAGTCCGCTTCATTCTTCATCAAAAGAAGATATGAAAGGAGAAGACAATTCTTCTAATTTCTCTGCCCTCGATTATGCGGGAACCATCGATTTTACCAATCCCGCAGCCGTTGAATGGTATAAGGAAAAACTACTCAAACCGCTCATTGACATGGGCATTCTTTGCATCAAGACCGACTTCGGTGAAAACATTCATATCAACCATCAATATCACGGTATGCCTGCGGAGCGATTGAACAATATCTATGCCCTACTCTACCAACGTGCAGCCTACGAAGCCCTTCAAGAATCTCAGATTCCCGTCACGTCACACGGTAAGAAACAGGAGGGTACTTGTATTTGGGCAAGGGCTGCTTGGGCAGGATGTCAGCGTTATCCCTTACATTGGGGAGGAGACAGCGCCAGTTCTTGGGATGGAATGGCTGGTTCACTGAAAGGCGGTTTGCACTTCGGACTGAGTGGTTTCGCTTTTTGGAGTCATGATGTACCAGGATTTCATTCCATTCCCAACTTCATGAACTCGCCTTTAGATGAACGGGTATATGTAAGATGGACACAATTTGGCGTTTTCACCTCGCACATTCGCTATCATGGCACATGCAAGCGAGAACCTTGGCACTATCCGAATATTGCTCCCATCATCAAGCGTTGGTGGAACTTACGCTACAGACTTATTCCCTACATCATTGAGCAAAGTGAAAAGGCTTGCCAATGTGGACTACCTTTATTGCAAGCTCTGCTGATTCAACATCCATACGACCGCCAGTGCTGGCACATCGACGATGAGTATTACTTTGGCAACGATTTTCTTGTCTGTCCCGTTATGAACAGTCAGGACAAACGAGACATCTACCTTCCTGAAGGAGAATGGGTAAACTTCTTTACCGGTGAACGAATGACAGGTGGCAAATGGTATTACAACGTACATACGCCTCTCGAACTCATGCCTATCTTTGTTCGCCTTAACTCCTGTATCAAGATGTATCCATACAACGTGGATTGCACTGACGAAATGGATCTCTCACAAAGCATAGACATCAAAATTGATTCCACCTTTACAGGTTACCACCTATAACACATTAAAAATCTATCACCATGAACACTCATTATATGCAAGGCCTTGATTGGCTTATCTTGATTATCTACTTTGTCATTTTGCTCGCTATCGGCATCTGGGCAAGTTTGAAACGAAAGAAAGAGAGTAGCTTGTTTCTTGCAGAACATACGTTAAGATGGCATCATATCGGATTCTCCATGTGGGGAACCAACGTGGGACCGTCCATGCTCATCGCCAGTGCGAGTGCAGGATTCACCACGGGTATTGTCTCTGGCAACTATGCCTGGTATGCGTTTGTTTTTATCGCCTTGCTTGCCTTTGTGTTTGCACCCCTATACTTGGGAGCCAACATCCAGACATTACCTGAGTTTATGGGATTACGGTTTGGGCAGTCCACGCGCAACATCCTCGCTTGGTACACCATCGTCACCATCATCATATCGTGGTTGGCTCTCACGCTCTTTGCCGGTGGCATCCTTATCAGACAGGTGTTCGACTTCCCCATGTGGTTGTCTGCCCTTATCTTGCTTGTCATATCTGCTTTCTTCACCATGATGGGAGGATTGAAAGCCGTTGCTTATACCAATGTCTATCAGATGATTCTGCTGATTGTCGTATCGGCTACATTGACAATCGTTGGAATCAGTCATGTGGGAGGAATTACGGCATTGGTAGAGAAGGTTCCTGCTGATTACTGGATTCTCTTCAAGCCCAATACCGATGAGGCTTTCCCGTGGTTACCCATCATCTTAGGCTATCCCGTCATGGGAGTATGGTTCTGGTGTACTGACCAGTCGATGGTGCAACCCGTATTGGCAGCACGCAATCTGAAGGAAGGGCAATTGGGAACCAATTTCACGGGATGGCTGAAGATTCTCGACGTGCCTCTTTACATTCTCCCGGGTGTTATTTGCTTTGCCTTATTCCCCGATTTGAAGAACCCTGACGAGGCTTATCTCACAATGGTAGAAAACCTGTTTCCCATGGGAATGGTAGGACTGGTCTTTGCCGTGCTTACCGCTTGTCTTGTCTCTACGATTGGGTCTGCACTGAACGCTCTCAGCACTGTCTTCACCATCGACATCTACGTGAAGAAATTCAATCCCACCGCTTCACAAAGAAGAATCAACTACGTGGGAAGAATTGTCACCGTCATCGGAGCCATCACTGCCATCGCCCTGACCATCGCCATCGACAGTATCAAAGGGCTTAACCTTTTCAATGTGTTCCAATCGGTTTTGGGTTTCATCGCACCGCCCATGACTGCCGTATTCCTTCTTGGCGTATTTTGGAAGCGCACCACTACACGGGCAGCCAACATTGCGCTCACAGCTGGTACTGCCTTCTGCCTGATTGTAGGTATATTGTATCTATGGGGACCAGAAAGTGCACTCTGGCCACACTTCATGCTTCTGTCGTTTTATTTGTTCGTCATCTTGGTCGTGATGATGGTTGTGATTTCCTTATCCGACAAACATGGGGAAATACACGACATTCCCTCTCCCATCCACGAGGATTACTCCAAGGTTGTGATAGGATTGTGGGTAGCTCTTATCATCGTGATGATCGGACTTTACGTTTATTTCAATTAATAACACATCATACATTCTCTTTTTGTCTGCAAATGGCTTGGAAAAAGACTTATCGATGTGAATCGTGTGGATACGAGGCAGAGGATTATGAAGGACAGGGATTGTTTCGACAAAGCATCACCTCCATTAGTTGTCCAGACTGTCACAGTATCCAAAATATTGTCGTAGGGGGCATCATTGCCGATGTTGCCCCATCATACAGAAGTGAGGTGGGCAGGCTCTGTCTCAACTGTGGCAGCGACAGAATTAAGGTTTGGGATAAGCAAACATGTCCTAAATGCAATGGAAAGATGGTCTTTACTGGCGATAAGTCTTTTTGGACTTAGCCAGTAAAACCATCCTTAAAAACACTAGAATTACTAGAAATACTAGCAATACTATTCTCCCTAATAATCATTATTACCTCTCTATCTCCTGTATCTTCTCATCCCCTGGACGGTAGAACCATCCCTTGCATTTTTTCTTATCTGCGCTGTAGGCTTTCCACTCTATCTTGTCCCATTCTATCTTATCTGTGCGTTGCGCCAATGGCACATGAGGAATCAGCGAACCATCGCGGACGAGGATGATGGCAGGAATCTTACCAGCGGAAATCTCTTGGTAACCGCCCTCGTAAACCTTCCCATTCTGATAGTCTATCCACTTTCCTTTCGGAAGATAGCACATCCTACTGCTACCGCTCTCCATCAAGGGAGCTACCAATATCTGACTGCCAAACATATATTCATCTTCTACCAACCATGCGCCTGGGTCGTCAGGGAATTCAACGAACAATGCCCTTACCATCGGCAAACCTTTCTCAGAACATTCCTTGGCTTGTGCATAGACGTATGGCATCATCTTGTATTTCATCTCGGCACTCTCGCGGAATGCCTTCGTAAACGATTCGCTAATCAACCACGGTTCGGTTGGTGGGGCACCATGCGCACGGGTATGACTACTGAGGAATCCGAAGGGCAACCAACGACGGTAGATATCTTCAGGACTTGCCGTTACGAATCCACCCATATCATGGCTCCAGAAAGAGAAACCGCTCAAGCCAAACGACAAGCCTCCTCGCAAATCGCCTAACAATCCCGTGTTGGTGGTGGCAGCATCGCCTCCCCAATGCAAGGGATAGCGTTGACTTCCAGCCCAAGCGGAACGCGCCCAAATCACTCCCTCGTTAGGTTTCTCTCGTTCTATCACCTCCCACAAGGCTTTGTTGTAGCGCAAGGGGTAAAGATTGTGCTCGTATAATCCTCCCTTACCGCTATAATAGAATCCGTTGTATGGGGCAGCCTCACCGAAGTCGCACTTAATCACGTCCACACCTTGACGAATCAATCCTGCAATCTTTCCCTGATACCACTCTACGGTCTTGGGATTGGAGAGGTCGAGCACGGCATCTTCGTAAGGCATTCCGCCCGTAGCGTTCTTCACGTGCATTTCTCCATCTACCAACTCCTTGAAATACCTGTTCTTCGGAGTGAAATAAGGCAATTGCCACAGACAGGTATGGAATCCCATATCATCCATCTGCTTGAGCATCTTCACGGGATTCTTGAAACGGTTCTTTGAAAATTCATAGTCGCATTGCCAATCCACATCAAACCAGCCCGTATCGAAATGAATCACGTCTGACGGAATTTGGTGCTGGCGCAACTGATGGGCTATATCCAATCCTTCTTCTTGTGAGAAATAGGTGATACGACTCATCCACGTGCCAAAGGTCCACAGAGGAAGCATGGGCGACTTTCCCGTTACCTCGGTGTATTCGTTCAAGATGTCTTTGGGCTCACCGAAGAAGATGAAATAATCCATCGTCTCATCACCCATGAATAGGCGGTCGGCACCGATATACGAAGCACCGAAATCGCACGTAACGGGCGCGGATGTGTGCATGAATATACCATAACCTCTATTCGAGAAGAAGAAAGGTACTGGTTTGTATTGTCCGTCCGTCTCTGGTCCCTGGGGGTCGGTGACAAACAGGTGTACCTTTTGTCCCACCTTATTTAATTGCGTAAACGACTCACCACAACCATAGATCCTCTCACTCGGTGCCAAGGTAAACACGGGGTTGATGCTGCGCGAGTTGTCTGAGCCTCTCTTGATAAAGGAGAATGGCAACAACTTCACCTGCGATGAATCATTGTCGATGATATGTCGTGTTTGCGTGAGTATCTTCCCTTTTGCGTCTTTCACCACCAGTCGCCACGGGTATTTCTGTATTTCCAGACTACCGTAAGCACTCTGATAGACAATGGCACGGGAGGTTTCCGTCACTTTCCAATCTTGTTGGGCAGAGGCAATGCCGCCATTCACCAATTTGGAGATAAACTGAGGGGCAAACATCACGTCATCCTCATCCTTATCGGTAGGTGCGACAGGACTGGTGAGCATGGTGATTCTCAACGCCCTCGGACTCACGAAACGTATCTGAAGACTCAAATTGGGATCGTTATCGTATGCAGCATCGGGGAAGTCGAGCATCTGCATACGCACGGGCCAATAGCCATTGGTATTGAAGGCTTGACGAGGCGACAGGCGATACCGTTTCCAATTCACGGTACCGATACCTTTTGAAACATCAAACGACGAAAGGCTGTCTGCCAGGAAATAGGTGTTTGACAAGTCATAGAAATCGGTTGACATGTCTTTCTGCGCATTCATCAAATACTGAACGCCTGCATTGGTTTGGATTTGTGCGTTTGCCGTAAGGGTCAAGGCACAAATCATGCTGAGAACAAAGAATTTTCTTTTCATATTTCTTGAATCATTTTTCATAAGAACGATGGGAGTATCATTCGCATTGGTGTGTGTTTATACATTGCAAATGTACATAATAAACCTGAAAAATAGTTGTATTATTGGCAGAAGATATATTAAAGTACATCTTTTTAACTTTGTTTTTAACTTCTAATGATGTGTGTATCGATAATTATTCGTATTTTTGAACGCCATAAATATATTTTTCAACTAAAACATTTTTGATATGAGCGATTTTGACGATTTATTGAAAGGAATTAAAAAGGGTTTGAGCGAACTTGCAGAAGATGCTCAAGAGAAGTACAATGATTTGACAAACTACCTCGACACACACAATGCCGACGAAATCAAACGCGACCTCAAGGAGATTGCAGACAAGACAACCTCTGACGCAAAGGAACAGTTGGAAAAGGCCAAGAAAGAATGGAACGAAGTGGATGTCAACGAGAAAGTGGCTGACATGAAGGAAGATTTCCAAGAGGGTATCAGCAAAGCAAAGGAAACCATCGACGAGGGAATCGAGAAAGCCAAGAAAGAACTGAAGGAAATGGACGTGGAGGCAAAGATTGCCGATGCGAAGGAAGACTTACAGGAGGGAATAGACAAGGCAAAGGTTGCTTTGGGAGAAGGTATCGACGTGGTTCAAAAACAATTTGCCGAACTCAAGAAGAGATTCAATCTATAACATAATGAGAAAGATATTTCTATTCATCGCCTTGGCACTGGTTGCCACGATGAATGCCTACGCTCAACAGGTTGGTAATCCTTACGACTTAGGTCAACCCATTGGGTGGGCTACTGTAGATGGCTCTGTCACTGGAGGTGTTGGCGGTGAGACGGTGACTGTGACCAACTTCAAGGAGTTTGATGATGCCATGCTTCGTGTAAACGGGAAAAAGGATACGCAGGTGAAACGCATCATCTACGTCAAGGGTGAGATTGTGTTTGACCGTCTGGTTACCTACAATGGCGTATGCAACAAGACCATCATCGGATTGCCTGGTGCTACGTTTTCCAACATGGGACAAACCAGGGAAACCTCTGGAATTTTGAAGTTTACCAACAAATGCCAGAACATCATTCTGAGAAACATGACATTCAAAGGACCCGGTGCGTTTGACGTTGATGGCAACGACAACTTCCTCATCCAAGACGGTCATTATATCTGGGTGGACCATTGCGACTTCCAAGATGGTGTAGATGGTAACTTCGACATCAACAACGGCTCTGATAATATCTCTGTCACATGGTGTCGTTTCCGTTACCTGAAAGTTCCCAAGGCTGGTGGCTCTGGTGGTTCCAACGACCACCGTTTCTCTAACCTCATTGGCAGTAGCGACAAAAGTACGAAAGATGCAGGACACTTGAAAGTAACCTTTGCCAATTGTTGGTGGGATCAGGGATGCAGGGAGAGATGTCCACGTGTGAGATTCGGAAAGATTCACATCCTCAACTGCCTATATACCAACGAGGGTTACAGCTATTGCATCGGTACAGGGATTGAGAGCAACATCTACGTGGAGAACACATTCTTCTGCAAGGGAAAGACTGTTTACAAGAATCCCAGCAAGACTACCAACTACAACATCACCTTCACCAACTGTACAGGCATCGATGATGTGCAAGACCGTATGGGAACCAATGAATACTTCATCCCTTCCCAACACTACAAGTACTCACCTCTCGACAAGTCTTTGCTGAAGGATGTAGTAGGCAATGAGCAAACGGGAGCTGGTGCGACATTGAAAGTAAACTGCTCTCAGACGGAATGTGCAAAGCATTAGCTTAATATATAGATAATGCCAATCATTGGCAGGGTGGCATCATGGATGTATTCCATCTCGAATCTGGAAAATTTCAAGTACGCTGAATGCACCGACCAATCCCTGTCCAGTAGGTCATCAGGGTCAATAGTGGGTTAACGAATATGGGTAACGCCAATGGTTTTTAATTACGGGGCAATATCAATGGGGGCAGTTCTGGATATTGCTTCAAAACAAAGCCAACGACAACGCTTATAGGTTAACTTATATTTGACTCTGTGACCTTAAATTTTTCAATACATTTATGAATCTAAGCGCCTTACTCCATCTACTAAAGATAACTGTGTCATGATATATTTTGAATGATGACAATAAATAAATTGTAATAACAATAAAAGAAAAGTTTAATCCGTGACGCAGATTAATAAAACTACGTCACAGATTAATAAAACTGCGTCATAGTTTACTTAATCTGCGACACGGATTAAAGAATAAAATTGAAGGAAAAACACAATTATTGAATATTACCATTATTTTTCTGAAAGATTTCTTTGGTAATTCTATTTTTTTCTTTATTTTTGCGACATAAACCCAAGAAGTTGGGTGAATATGTTGAATGCAAAGCGTTTAAGCTTTAGTGATATTATCCTCAATCTGAAATCTGGAAAATTTCAAGTACGCTTGGATAATAAGCAACGGCTTTCATGTATATGCATACCTTTTTGCGTGGTGTTTCTGGCATTATGCAAGGGGTAAGTTATTATATGGGACTATTGTTTTATTACAAGCGTACAGGTATTCCAGAACCTCAGATGAGTAATAAGCCTTAGTCTCATTTTCGTGTCTTTACGCCACTATATGGGATTTTAGGGAAAGTTTATAAAAGTGGGTGTTTCATACATTAATCCTGGCCTTTGATACCATACACATGAAATTGTTTGGAGAAAGGACTTTAGACTAATAACTTTGCAACAGAAATATTAATTTTTTAATCCTAAAATTCTCAAGTTATGAAAAAAGTAATGTTAATTCTGGCAGCCGCTTGCATGACAGCCGCTGCCAATGCGAAAATCCTCAGAGTAAGTAATGTTAGTGGTAGTTCGGCACCGTATTCTTCGATTGAGGCGGCACACGATGCAGCAAGTTCGGGTGACACTATTATGCTTGATGTTTCCAATATAAGATATGGTACAAATACCACAACATTAACTAAGAGGCTGGTTATAATAGGGGCTGGTTATTGGCTTAGGGAGAATGGGATTGTGGACGAAGGAATGGGGTCATCAAAAGTTCAGCTTTTTCATGTTAAAGCAGAGGGTACAGTAATTAAAGGTATTGAGTTGGATGCTTTGTATATTGAAGCGCCAAAGGTTATAGTCAACAGGTGTAAAATAGGAAGTACAGGCATTGGATTGGAGAAAGGTTCAGACAACTGTGTTATAAGTCAAAATTTCATTAGTGGTGCACTCACTTCAAGGGGTGGAAGTTCTGTAAGAACTAATTTCATTCAAATTACTAATAATATTTTTTCTTTCACGAGTACCGGTGCTTCAAGTTTCGGTGGTTTTGCAAATAGTCACATTGCTTATAATACATTCCGTACATCACAATTATATGTAGGTGGCACCAATAATTCCACTTTTGAAAATAACATAGTACAAACTATAAAAGATGTCAATGATGGTAGCAATAGTTATGCAAATAATTATGAAACAAATATCATACACACTCAAGCCACAAACGATTTCATCGACAAGGACTACTATGCTTTGGAAATTCCTGCAGATGTTGTAAGTAAATATGGTGCTTTCGCTGGTGATAGCCCATACGTTTTGGCTGGTGTTCCATCAGGTCCAGTAATTCAAGACCTTGTTGTTCCTACAACGGTCGAGATGGGTAGCAAATTGAATGTGACCGTTAAAATTGGAATGGTAAAATGAACATACCGAGATTATTAACACTCTGTCTCACGTTTGTAACCACTATGGTGTGGGCACAGCAACCCGTGAGAGTGGAGTATTTCTTGGATGAAGACCCAGGATATGGTTTGGCGGCAATAATCAGCAACTTGCAGGTAGGCGATAACGCATTAACGTTCGACCTCTCACCTGTCAAGGACGGTGCACATGTGCTGTATGTGCGTAGCCAAGACGCTACAGGACATTGGTCCACCACCATGAGCCGCCCACTTTTCATCGACCGGTATCAAGACATCGTGTACGTGGAATACTTCTTTGACGGTAATGACCCTGGCATTGGCAAGGCAACTTCCGTTTCATTACCCGACGTAGAATACAAGGGAAACCTGACGCTCGACCTCTCGCTTGACATTACGGGCATGGCACTTGGCGACCATCAATTGTCTGTTCGTGCTCTCGATCGTTATGACCAATGGACAGACGTGATGACTCGTACATTTAAAATCGTGGAGAAGAAAGACCCAGATGAACCTGTAATTCCCGACACCCCAATAGTGGAAGAAGGTGACTTAGCTCGCTTGGAATATTTCTTTGACACCGACCCTGGCTATGGTAACGGCACACCATTGTCGCGTCCAAATACGGGAACCAATACATACGTAATGTCGTTCGAAGGTCTGGCTCCTGGTGCTCACATCCTTTGTCTTCGTGCATGGGATGACCAAAACCATTGGTCGCAGACGATTTCACGTCCCATCTACGTATGTTCCGTGAAAGGGCAGCAAGTGGCTCGTTTAGAATACTTCTTCGATACCGACCCTGGCTATGGCATGGGAACTGCTTTACAAGCACCTTCAAAGGGCGAACAAAATTATCTCATGTCGTTAGACGGAATAGATGCAGGTGCACATATATTATATATGCGCGCGCAAGACAAACAAGGGAAATGGTCGATGGTAATGGCTCGCCCATTATACATTACCAGCAAGGCTGACGGAAAGATTATTGCCTTAGAATACTTCTTCGACAAGCAAGACCCAGGTGAAGGGATGGCTACGGCCGTGACTGTGCCAAGCAACACCTCTGAACCTTTCGCCTTTGAGGTATCGATAGACGGACTAAGCGAAGGAAGTCACCAGTTCTCTCTCCGTGCCAAGGACGACAATGGCAAATGGTCGATGGTGCGCAGTGAACCGTTTACCATCACCGTCAACGATGGCATAGCATCGGTGACATGGGAAATGCCTATTGACATTCGCTTCGCAGATGGCACTTGCTTCGTTTCCGACAGAAGTAACGGCACCCGTGGAAACAGCCATATCGAAATATATACCATCACGGGAATGACTATAGCTAAAGCAGAATGGCAGAAAGACATAAACACTTTGTCAATCCCTTTGAACCATGCGCTGCACAATGGCATCGTCATGGTGAAAGTGACAGACACAGAAAAGGGAAAGACGGTCATTAAACGCTTCTCTCTAAAAGCCCTATAATATCTCAAAATCAAAACTTAATAAAACTATCAACTATATGATGATGCACACTAAATTATATCATCTCGCACTTGTAGCCCTCCTCTTAACGGGAGGGCCACAAGAGGCTTCTGCCCAAGGATTCCTAAAAAAGGTTGGTAATGCCATCAACAAAGGAACTAAGGAATTGGAGAAGGTAAATAAGAAGCTTAATGAATTGAATCCTAACAAGAAAAATACTGATAAGCAACGTAAAGCAAGTAAAAATGTCAAGTCAGAAGAATATACCGAACAAGAATTACCTGTTTGGGAAAAAAAGAACACACCCAAAGGACACACCAGTAACATGTATGAATATATGGATGACCACAAAGCTCTTGCAAAGGATTTTTGTCAATTCAGGACTACAGCTTCAACGAAAACTATCACTGTAGATCATCTTAACGGCATCCAGCTTGGTTACTTCCATGATGGGCGTGCCTTTGTACATACTTCTGCCAATGGCATGATGTGTATCGATCAAAAGGGCAATATCATCAAACAATGGTCCAGAGGTGATGAACTAACAGGAATTAACACATTCGATGGTGTCGACTATCCAAAATTTGATTCTGGTCGGTTCATTATCGTAGAGAAAGAAGAGAAATACAAATACTATGGAACTGCTGTGATATACGACACCAACTTTAATGTCATCAAACGCATTCCCCAAGTGTCATCTGTATCAAACTTTGAAGGAGGTATAGCAATTATTTCAAAATACACGGGAAAACTTATTAAATCTACCGAAGACGCATATATTGACATCAATGGGAATGAGGTTTTTCCCAATCTATCAAAGATGGCTAATGCAACTGACTATTGTTTACAAAATACAGACATAAGACCTTTGCGCGAAGGTATTGCTGCCTATGCCGTAAAGAAAGATTTCATGGGAGGAAGTCTATGGGGATTTAGAGATGGTAAAGGCAATATCATCACTCAACCAATCTATTTGCAAGTACAAGATTTCTCAAATGGGATGGCTGCCGTATTGGTGAATATGGAGGGGGTTAACAAATGGGGATTCATTGACACAAAAGGAAACATGGTTATTCCCCCCAAATATACCAACCAACCCTCACAATTCGACAATTGCGGTTTAGCCATGGTATGCAACAAGGACGGACTCTGCTCGTTTATCAACAAGAAAGGTGAAACGGTTAGTAAAACCTATAGTGATATTACACCTTTTTATAACGGACATGCCTTATACACTGAATATTTGATGGATAGCGCAAATAACAATGGTAAATGGGCTATTCATTCAGGCGAGGACCAAACCTATCTTATAGATAGCAAATTCAATATAGTTGCAACCCTTGGGAAAAACATCATCCACGCTAACGAGCATGGAGATAATGGAATGCATTTCTTTAAAAAAGGATACGATATCATAAACAACAACAAATTTGAACGATATGCTGATTATAGCATTGGTACCTCTTTTACCAATGGACAAATATATTTAAACCTCGGTCCTAATGGTACAGGTTTATTATCACAAAATGGGGATCTTATCATAGGTGGACTGACTGGCTATTTCTCTGAAGGTCTTGCTCCTGTCAACAACACGCATGAATTTAGCCGTGATAGCATGTATGCTGGTTATGTAAATGAGAAAGGAGAATGGATCATTCAATTCAAGGAGAATGAGTTTTAGCTATAATTTTACAATATTTTAATACTCAATAATATGAAACGATTATTTCTTTGTTTTCTTTCTTTGATGCTATTATCTGTAAACATGTCGTTAGCCGAGATACAGGACAAGAGCACACACTGGATATTACCATTAGAAACTACGCCATCTACTTATACAGATTATCAAGGGGTCATTTATAAGTTGAATAGTGCTAAAAATGCTTACACAGTTACAGGGCATACGGACGATTTTAACCTTGACATTACGATTCCAAATCAACTTTTCAGTTTACCAGTAACTGCTATTGGTGATGACGCTTTAGGATGGTCTGAATTGCAATCTTTAGTTCTCCCAGAGGGAATAGAAACAATAGGAATGAATGCCATTTCAGACTGCCAAATATCTTCGCTTCATATCCCTGCCAGTGTTAATAGTTTGTATCCAAATGATGATAATACTTTTTCTTGCAACAAACGTCTTGCATCTATTACAGTGGCTACTGGAAATACTGTTTATGATTCACGTAATAATTGTAATGCAATTATTGAAACTTCTACGAACAGGTTAGTTTCTGGATGTAATAATACAATTATTCCAAATACTGTGACCAGTATTGGTAATGATGCTTTCTTTGGATGCCAATTTTCAACGATAACACTCCCTTCAGGGATAACGAGTATTGGTAATATTGCTTTTATGAGTTGCAGCCAATTGAAAACTATTTATGCTCTGATGAAAACACCAGCAACTTTAAATGATGGAGCCTTTGAAAGCAATCATTACAGTAATGCCACCCTTTATGTTCCAAAAGGTTGCAAAACAGCCTATCAGCAAGCTAATGTTTGGAAAAAATTCCAAAACATCGTGGAAATGGATGGCGACGTACCTGGCGGTGATAATATCACCATGATTGATGATAGCACATTCTCTGCATTGACCTTTGAGGGTGTGAGGATGGTGTTCAAGATACTGGATCCTGTGGCAAAGACGGTTCAGGTGGGTAATGACACTGTTTCCATCGACCGCAGTACGGCTGGCACTGTCACCATTCCTACATTTGTCAATGGCTATACGGTGGTGGGCATTGGTCGTAGTGGATTCAACTCGTGTGCTGAACTGACCACAGTATGGTTGCCAGACAGTTTGCGATTCATTGGCGACTATGCTTTCTATGGTTGTACGAAGTTGCGTACCATCCAGATTCCAGAAACAGTTTATGGCATATCGGAAAGTGCCTTTGTGGGATGCAGTGGGTTAACAAGTGTGAGTTGCCCATATATCCCAGGTGTGAATCTGGGGGTTGTATTCCCACCATCTGCCAATTTGGAAATCATCGGGTATAAGGCGAGCGATGAGGATTATGATGTGGTGATTCCTCGTCTTGTCAACAGCATTGGTCAACGCACGTTTAGTTATTGTCCAAGTATCCGAACTATGCGTGTGGAAGAAGGAAACAGCATGTATGATTCGCGTGACAACTGCAATGCTATCATTCTCACTGCTGAGAACAAATTGCTCTATGGTTGTAAGAACACTTCTATCCCAGAAACAGTAACTGCTATTGAGGCATATGCATTCGAGGGGCACGCAAGACTATCTACAATCACCATCCCTGCCTCTGTCACTTCGATAGGCAATGGAGCCTTTGCAGATTGTTCGGGAATAGAGTCAGTCTGTACGCGCATTACCAATCCATTCGCTATCAACGATGATGTATTTGACGAAATTACCTACAAGACGGCTACGTTATATGTTCCCATTGGCACAAGACAACTTTACCAACAAGCCAAAGGTTGGAAGAATTTCCTCAATATTGTGGAAAGAGAAGATACATATAGCATAGTAGCATATAAGAAAGATGGTTCTCAGACTAATTATTCTGGCATAGGCTCATTCTTTGTACCAGATGATGCTGTCGATATATATATTAAAGGAAATACTACTAATATCAGAGTAACACCTAACAACAATCCCAATACTTTATATTATATCGATAGTAATGAGAATGCTCCATCGGGCATTATTAATAATGTTGTGGTTGGAGATTTGGCTGAAAATATCCTTTTGACTGAAGGTTATGATTTCTATGTTCCTTTGATGTTCACAGCAAATAATATTAGTTACTCAATGACACCTACAAAAGGATGTGGTAGGGGAATGAGTCATGGATGGGAGACCATAATTTTACCTTTTGATGTAAAAAAAGTAACAACAAACGATGGTGAGATCGATTGGTTTCATAGTGATAGTGATACGGGAAAGAACTTTTGGTTGAGATCTTTTTCCGATACTTATATGGAGGATTTAGAGCATATAATATTTGAAAATGTACAGGATTTCAAAGCCAACACCCCATATATCCTTACAGTTCCTGATAGTTATTGGGGAAAAATGTGGGATTTAATTGGTAAGCAGATGGTATTTCATGGTAGTAATGCCTTATTAAAGCCCAATGCAAATATGTCAATTGAAAGAGGGGTTTTTAAGATAACGGGGACTACCACAAGTATGAAAGTGAATAACGTCATGGTTATGAATGAAGAAGGAACAAATTTTGTTGAAATGAAAGAAACCAATATCAAACCTTTCCATGCATATATCATCAAAAGAACAATTATTGAATTCGCTGACGCTGAGGTAAAGCGCATTTGCGTAGAAAACTGGGACACCAATGGCGATGGTGAGTTGTCGTATGGTGAGGCAGCTGCGGTGAAAGAAATAGACTTGGAATTTTACAACAGTGACATTGTTTCCTTTGATGAGTTCCAGTATTTCAAGGGATTAGATAGAATCGGTGGAGAACATATAGTTAAGAAAGCAGAGAACTCATACGTCGTTTATTGGAAAGGATTTTCTAGTTGTAGGAAACTTAGTAGTATAATACTTCCGTTATCTTTAGAAAAAGTTGATACAGGTGCTTTTGCACAATGCTATGAATTAAAGTCAATACGTTTTCCTGCTAACGTGACAACTATTGGTACAAGTGCTTTATTTTATGCAGGTTTAGAAAACTTGTTTATACCCAAGACTATTACATCAATCAATGGAAACCCTTTCCAAGGATGTACCCTAGATAAAATTATTGTAGAAGAAGGAAATCAACACTTTGATACTCGCGAAGAATGCAACGCTTTGATAGAAACAAAGAGTAATACTTTGATTGTAGCTGGAATTAAATCTTTTGTACCTTCTACTATAGAAAAGATTGAATGGGGTGCTTGTAGCAGAATGGAAATTGATAGTTTGGTTATTCCAAAGTCTGTCAAAGAAATACGTAATTATGGATTCTCTTCTTCTTATTTCAAAACAGTAACTGCGTTATGGAAAGAACCAATCAATATCACAAATAATGTTTTTTCACATTATAATAGAACCCTTTATGTTCCATACGGTTGCAAGGCTGCATACGAGGCAGCAGACTACTGGAAGGAATTCAAGGAAATCATTGAGATGGATGGTGAGAACAGCTTGTATGCTAACGACGTGACCGTTCGTCCAGGCAATAATAAGACCATTGCCCTCCAGTTGGACAACGAGAACACGTTCGTAGCTGGAGAGTTCCGCTTGCAGCTGCCAGCAGGAATGAGAATAGAGACGGACGAGGACGGCGACCCTGTGGCAAATCTTGTTAGCGGAAGAAGCAACAAGCATACTCTGATGGTGACAGACGAAGGCAACGGAGTCTATCATTTCCTTCTCTACTCAGGTCAGAACAGAGCCATCCTCGGCAATTCGGGCGACTTCATCAGCTTGTCGGTGATTGCTGATGAGGGTGTGGATGATGGTAGCTATACAGCCAAGCTGAAGAACGTCTTCTTCTCCACAGAGGATGAAAAGCGTATCGACCTGCCAGATGTTGACTTCAACATCAATGTTCTCGACTATACTCCAGGCGATGTGAACGGCGACGGTTCGCTGAACGTGATGGATGTCGTGAAACTGGTGAACTATATCATGGGCAGGAATCCAAGTGACTTCGTCTTTGCAGCTGCTGACATGGACGAAAACGACAAAATAAACGTCATGGACTTAGTGAACGTGGTGGATATTATCATGTCCACACCACAATATGCACCAGCAAAAAGCAATAATATGGCATCATTCAGTCGTTTGATACTCGATAAGACAGATAAGAATATCATTTCGATGAGTGTTCCCGAAGCTGATAGGCATATTGCAGCACAGTTCGTTGTAACACTTAAAGGAAATGCCGTTTTGAATGATGTTCTATCTGATAATGATCACCAGTCGGAAGTCACAAGAATGTCAGATGGTCGTTACAAAGTGATGGTTTATTCTGGCAAAAATGATGTATTCAAAAACAATCGTCCTATCAGCCTTCAGTTGAGTGGTAACAGTGATGTCATGATAGAAGACGTAGTGTTTGTTGATTCAGACGAAGAGGCAGTGGTGTATGAACCAGCGATGACCAACACAACGGGAATCATGGCTATTGATACGGAGTTCAGCCAGCCAACAGACATCTATACGGTCGGAGGCTCGCTGGTAAAGAAGAATGCGACTTCGATGCATGGACTTGCAAGTGGAGTCTATATAGTAAACAATGAAAAGGTCGTTATCAAATGATGGAAAAGATGAATAAGGTTAGACTGTTTCTGCTGATGGCATTGCTCACGTTGGTGGGCAATGCCTCTGCCGATGAAGTAACAATAAGCGACGTGAACATTACTACAGGTGAAACCAAAAGTATCTCAATAGAACTAAATAATCCAACAAAAGAATATATAGCCTTTGAGTTCTGGCTGAGACTTCCAGATGGCATCAGGGTGAAATATGATGAGATGGGGGATTTGATGGCTGTAATAAATGATAATCGTGCAAACGGACACGTTCTAGAGGTGAGTGAGCCAAACAATGATGGTGTTTATCATTTTCTTGGTTATTCTGGAAGGAATAAGATATTTAAAGAAAAGAACGGCGAGTTAATTAATCTGACCATTCACTGCACGGAGGATGCTAAATCAGGTATATTTACAGCATCAGTCTATGATTTGATTTTTAGTGACCCTAATAAAGTTGAGGTTGATTTCACTGATTTATCGTTTAAAGTAAACGTCATGGAAGATTATCTTTTAGGCGACGTAAACGGCGATGGGAAGGTGAATATTATTGATGTAGTTGCTGTGACGGAATATATTTTGAACAGACCACCATTGGTATTCATAAAAAAACAAGCAGACATCAATCAAGACAACAGCATCAACATTTCTGATGTGATAGGAATCGTGAATATCATTCTTAGCAAATAGTTGCCTATACACCATACACACTGCCTACACTTCGCAACCATCTTCTTGTCAAAGGTTCAAATGCGAGTGTAGGCAGTGTAGGCAATTATCTAATCTTTTTATAGCACGCTTACTTTCGCCATGCGACTTTGTCCCTTGAATGTCAGGCGAAGGATGTAAACGCCAGAAGGAATATTGGTTAATGGGAAGGAGTATTGCGCACCGCCCGTTGCTAAGATGTCAACCTTCTTTGAAAGGGAATGGCCTTGCAAAGATAATATTTCTATACAAGCACGACCATCTTCTGGTACGGTAAACACCATGTTTCCGTCATGGTAAGCAAGAGATAGCTTTGATGCTTGCGTGAGAAGCATCTGCACTCCCGATGGTTGGGACGACTGATATTCGTAAGGACCTAAGTCGCGAGCCGTTCCTACGATGTCTTGCCATGTAAACGGATATTCGTCTTGCATCTCGCTGCGAAGGTCTAAACCACGGTCGATGAGTTTTGACGAACTTTTCAACCGAGCAAAGCGAGTGGGCAATGAGCCATCTGCTGCACGTGGAGCCTTGGCATCTTCCTCAGAAAGACTCACATAGTCGCTCTCAGAAAAGCCACTGGTCAGCACATTGTTTTTCCAAGCATTCTTCGGATCGGTAAGCAATGCGTTATTGCCATCGGTGAAGCCTCCCTTGATTTCTATTCTTCCCAAACACACATTATTATAGAATGAGAACGTAGAAGCATCGGCACAATCCTCAAACATAAAATCATAGCCATTACCAAATGCCAAGCAGTTGACCAACTTGATGCCACCTTTATGGCTGTTCTCGTCGAATCCTTTCACAGAACCCGTTTTGTTATTGTTGAAAGCAATGCAACGCCAAGCCTCATGCACACCCTTGGAAGAGCCACCCGTGCCATTGCCACCCAACTTAATACCATTGCCATTGCCTTGGAATGAGCCACTTGCCTGTACCCACTTAAACAAGTCAGCACGTCCTGAACCCCAAGCCCAACATTCTATGAGCTTAACGGCAAAATCGGTCTCGTACAAGTCCCACGCATCATCCGCATTATCCCAAGCACGACAACGGATAAACCGATTGCCAATGCCGTTGTGCATCTTACAAGCAAAGCCATCCGCATCACTGCCATAGTTGTCTGCGTCACAATTCAGATAAGAGTCGCAGTCGATGATATCATTATACGCACACCACGACCCATCATTCTTGGAGCCGTGTCCACTGGCACTGAAGTCATGGCCAAAGCCCAACTGCAATCCCGTATCGTCGTTATAACTAAACGTGCAACGCTCGATGATGTTATGAGAACCTTCCAACTTGATGCCATTGTCGCCCGCCTGGGTGATGTGCAAGCCGTAGATGTGCCAGTAATTACCATCCAACTGAATGCCACGCACACTGACCTTCTTGGGTTGGTCCTTGAAATTCAACACGGGAAATTCGCCAGGAAATGTCTTCACCGTAAACCACGCATCAGGAGTACCGTTCTTGTTGATACGAATGGTCGTTTTCTGTCCGTCTTTCTTCATCGTGGGATAATACGTACCACCCCTTACATAAATTGTATCACCAGCCTCGGCTTTGTCAACAGCCATTTGTAAGTTGTAGAAAGGATTCTCCCAACTGCCATTACCCACATCGCTGCCCCAAGGTGCTACGTAAAGACAATGCTCCACGCTGTGAGGACCGTTCCACTCTATCGTGTCTTGCGGTTCGGGATTGCCAGGATAGTCTTCTCCACCCTCTTCACCGCCACTAACTGTATTAAGGGAGATGGAAATATCATCCACGTAGATGGTGGCATTCTGACATGTAAATCGTATGAGCACTTTCTTATCTTCCTCTTTGGAATTGGCTTGATAACTACTCAATCCATAAGGTGTGGAGGATGAAATGGTTGACGTTCCAATCTCGCTCCACGTATTGCCACCATCCGTAGATTTCTCTACCAACAGTTTTTTACCGTTACCCGATGCCCGATGTTTCAGAGAGATGGCACCAGGTTGACACAATACAGGAGTGATGAGATAAGCCCCAGCAGAACTCATCGTAGCTCGCAAACTGTTATTGTCCTTTTTCCCATACACACCCTTCACTCGCCATGTACCCGAAGCAAGTGTCACTTGCGTTTCCACTGACGGGGCAGACGTTGGCAACCCCGTCTCAAAATCTTCTTTCAGTTCGTTGTCAGCCCAGATACAAACATGGGACATCAACAACAGTGCAAAAAACAATAAACGTTTCATATCTTTTTAGAATTGATGTGTCAAAACAAAGTAAACAAATAATGTCCGAACGAAACCAAAGCCCAAATCATCAGTACAATAAGCACAAGGAGGATAACCAATACCACTGCCGACTGAGTAGCTTTCTTGTTGACCTCTTTGATCACGGATTCATCGCCATCGACAAATCCCTGCACCATCTTCATGTTTTGGGTGTTGGCACGATGGAAAATATCAATGATGTCGCCCACAAAGAAAGGAATCATTCCCAACAATACGTCACGTAACGAATTGTTGATGACAGCCAATGTCAGAGGAATACTTTTCAGAATCTTTGCAGAAAAGTAAATAAACGGAATCGCACTCATGATTGTCAGCATATCACCCCATCCAGGCAACAATCCGAACAAAGCATCCAAATAATACTTATCCATGTACTTCGTCAAACCGTCCATCGCCTGATAAGCCTTATTCTCCATCAAGCGCCTACGTTGCTGTTCACATTTCTCGTTATCGTTGTTTACGTTTCGCATTTGATACACATTTATGCAATGATACTAAACAGGCATTATATCCCCTTCTATTTCAAGATTTGTTTCATTTCGCACACAAAAATAATTGAAAATATCATACAATCCAAACATTAGGTGTAACATTTATATTTTTTAAATGTATCATTTTCATAAATTGTCTATTGAGAATTTGCTCATGATTGAAAAAAAACATAATTTTGCATACATTCAAATCATATACATATTACAATGATTAGTTCTTTCTTAGCTACTGCAGTTCTTATCATCAATGAAATCATGGCTTCAAATACGGGAACAGTAATGAGTCCCGCAACTAACTTCGACAGTTGGATAGAACTATATAATCCATCAGATGAATATATTCAACTGTCAGGAATGTTCTTGAGCGATGACGCAAATAATCCCACACGTTGGTGTATGCCTACCAACATAGGCGTTGTACCAGCCAGAGGATACAAGGTGATTTGGCTTGGTTCCAACAACATCAAGAACAACCAAGCACCATTCAAGTTAAACTGTGATGGAGGAACCATCTACCTCAGCGACAAAGACGGACAACTTATCACCAGTGAAAACTACCCAAAAGCACTCAGTCGTACCTCTTACGCAAGAAAGACTGACGGAGGAGAGGAATGGGGCATAACCGCAGACCCTACTCCTGGACAGTCTAACCTAACATCTATATTTGCCAGTCAACGATTGGAACCGCCCGTGGTCAACCAAGACAGTAAAATTTTCAATGGTTCCATAACGGTGAATGTAAGCATTCCACAAGGCTGCACCTTGCTATATACCACCGATGGTAGCATTCCCATGCTGTCCAAGGGAAAGACGGTGGGCAAAGTCAGTACCGATGGAATCTTCACAATCGCCAATACCATGAATCTTTGTTTCCGTTTGTTCAAGGATGGATGGTTGCCCAGTGTACCTGTTACCAGATCATACATCAAGACCACCAACAAATACACCATACCCGTGGTGTCTATCGTAGGCGACAAGAAATACTTCACAGACAACCAATGGGGAATAGACACGAAGGGAACCAATGGCAAGACTGGCAACGGACAATCTACCAAGTGCAACTGGAACATGGATTGGGAACGCCCCATCAACTTCTCATTTATCACTCCTGACGGGAAGATGGTGTACAATCAAGACGTAGAAATTTCCGTCTCTGGTGGATGGACACGCTCAGCCACTCCACGTTCCTTCAAACTGAAGGCAGGTAAAGAATTTGACGGAAGAAACACCCTTGACTACACCTTTTTCCCACAAAAGCCCTATCTCAGAAACAAGGTGTTGCTATTGCGCAACGGTGGCAACGACATTTGGGAAAACAATGGCAGCAGATTCTTAGACCCCGCCCTGCAAACCATTATCCAACGGTCAGGAATCGACCTCGACTTACAATCGTATGTTCCTATCATAGAATATGTAAACGGAGAGTTTAGGGGAGTGCTAAACATGCGTGAACCTAACAACAAGAAATACGTGGAATCCAATTTCGGCTATGATGACGAAAAGATTGACATGTTTGAGATGAGTGCAGACTCTAATGTGGTGTTTATGGTGGGTACGAAAGACGTACTTGAACGCATCTACGAGTTAGGTACTCATGCTGCAGAGCCAAATGTCTATGAGGAACTGAAGCAACTGCTCGACATTGATGAGTTTACCAACTACATGGCTACGGAACTCTATCTGGGGTCCACCGACTGGCCACACAACAACATCAAGGGTTACAGGAGTCAAGAAGACGGTCGTTACCGTTTCGTGACGTTCGACCTGGATTTTGCTTTCAAGAACACCAATCCTTTTACCGCCTTTGAAAACGACCAATGGCATAAGTTCAACCTAATCTACGACACCAACGAAGAACGATACGAGGAAATCAAACTGGTGACATTGTTCCTGAATATGCTCGACAATGATGAGTTCAGGAAGAAATTCATTGACACATTCTGTCTCATTGGAGGAAGCGTATTTGAGAAAGAACGTGCCACTAAGATTGTCAACGAACTGGCTGACAACGTGAGACCGATGATGCAATTAGATGGATGGAGGTCACCAGACACCTCTGCCAACCTGATTATCTCTAAGCTCAACGACCTCACCGACAAGATGACCTCATGTATGCAACAGTTTAAGTACATGAAGCTTGCGGAGACAAAGAGACAAAGCGTTCAAATAAGTTCAGATATAGAGGATGCAAACATATTCTTGAACGACATAAAGATACCGTATGCAAACTTTAAAGGTTATCTTTTCGCTCCTGTATCACTGGAAGCCAAGGCACCAGCTGGCTACACCTTCACGGGATGGAAGAAATCATCAGCCGCCACAAATACCCTCATTGATTGGAACAGCGATTGGAAGTACTACGACAAGGGAGCGCAAAACAGTATCATTTGGCGTTCAATAAACTTTAACGACACGTCGTGGAGTACGGGCGAAAGTCCACTTGGCTATAAGACTCCTGGCATCAAGACCACAGTAGGCTATGGCACTAATGCCAACCAAAAGAATCCCACCACCTATTTTAGAAAGACGGTTTCGCTCAACAAGACACCTTCCGCAGATGATTTGTTTATACTCGACTATCAAGTTGACGATGGATTTGTCATTTATGTCAACGGTAAGGAAGCTGGCAGGGTGAACATGCCCACTGGTTCTATCTCTTACAACACTTATTCAAGTTCCTATGCAGCTACCGATCCCATTGAAGGAACGCTGGAATTGCAAGCATCCCTATTTCATAGTGGCAGCAATGTGATAGCCGTGGAAGTTCACAACAATAACGCTACATCTACCGACCTGTATTGGGCAGCTCAACTGAACACCACTTTGGGTGAGCTATATCATGAATATATTTCTACGGAAGCCATCATCGACTTACCTTCAGACAATCATGTAACGCTCACTGCTTGCTTCTCTCCCCTTTCTGAAGAACAACGTTTGTCACAGGGAATGACACCTGTTCGCATCAATGAGGTAAGCGCAGCCAATGCCATCTACGTTAATGAATATTGGAAACGCAATGACTGGGTGGAACTATACAACACCACCGACCACCCCATTGACATAGAGGGTATGTATCTCACTGACAATATCGAGAATCCTCACCAATACAGAATCAGCAAGAATGAGACCCTTACCAATACCATGATACAACCTCACGACTATCTCGTCATTTGGTGCGACAAACTCGAAACGCTCAGTCAGTTACACGCATCATTCAAGCTCGACAAAGACGGCGGAGATATCATGCTCTCATCGGCTGATGACTCTTGGAGAGATTGTTTCTCTTACTCAGCACACAAGGAAGACCAAACCGTAGGACGTTACCCTGATGGTTACAATGACGTATTCGTGATGAACGTTCCATCCATAAGCAAAGCCAATCTCAAGTCGTCATATATGGTCAACGTAAAACAACCGTCCGTTTCAGAAATCCAACTCGCCACGACTGAGTCTGTCTCATCCTTATCTGTACGATATGTCTTGGAGCATCTCGTAGTCAGGGGCAATGCGGAGGAAGATATTCATGTCAACATCTATCATCTCACGGGACAATTGGCTAAGGAAAAGGAATATTCTCTCCATGCAGGCTATGCGGAAATACCCGTTGGAGAATTGCCAACTGGCTACTACATTGCACGTATTACGGATAAACGAGGCGAAACTGCTACTTGCAAGTTTGTCAAAAAGTGATTGACAAGACCTTCCCTATCTACGATTATTCCTAATCTGCAAGGGTGTCTTCCCCAGATGTTCTTTCACGTATCGTCCAAAGAAAGAAGTATTGGGAAATCCCACCAAACTTGAAATCTGTTTGATGGACAAGTCGGACGACTGGAGATAATACCGTATGTCTTCCAGCACATGTTCGGTAATCCATTGGTTAGCCGTCTTACCAGAGTTTTTCTTGCAGATAGCAGACAGATACTTGGAAGAAATGCACAACTCATCGGCATACGATTCCACTGTGCGGTGTTTCGTCTTGGAATGATTGAGCAAGTCGATAAACCGTTGGAAGATATTGTCGGGTTGCTTCAACTGCAACTGATTGTTTTCAGGAAGTATCTGACTCATACGTCCACACAATGCCAAGAAGGCACTGCGCAAAAGCGACTGTATCACATCTGTCTTGTACGGGTTGTTTTGATCGGAATAAATGCACATTCTGAGCATATCATAAAAATGACTGAAAAACACCACGTCTAACTCACCCATCGTAAAGACACGAATGCGATGTACATAAATCATCTCATTCCACACCCCCATCTTCTCACGTAAGAAACTTTGCAAAATCCTGTTCGTGAAAAACATAGCCTTGAACTCAAAGTCGGGACTCATCATGAAATCGTTGAATGTGGCATTGGGTGAACTGACAAACACTTGGTTTGCATTCAGTTCTATGGTTTCACCCTTGACGTTTCCGATTGCTTTTCCCGAAATGGCTACTACCAGCACATTCATGGTGACACGTGCAGACCTGGATTCTACCAATCCCTTCACATTATCTATTATCACGATGTCATCATCATGATACCCTACGGACAGGTTTTGGTCGTCTTTAAAGTCAGCTATGGTTATTCCCTCTTGATACATAAGTCTGTTTAAGTATGAAATGATTGTCTATTTTACTGCAAAGATGATATTTTTTTTTCATATTACCACCATCAAAAGCGCAAAAAAAGAACTTTCCAACTAAATAACGTAAAATTTAGTATAATTAGCAGAAAATAGAACATCTATATTGAAGAAAAATTTACCATCTTTGCAATTTGAAAATACAACAATCGTATCTACGAAAAGATTAGACGTTAGACAAACATGATAAACCCAAAACAATAGTTATATATGAAACCATTTAAATCATCTATCTGTGCCACCCTCTTGGTACTTGTTTCCATGATGCTTATGAGCAGTTGCAAACAAGAAAAGGCTAATGTGACAAAGGCACCTATGCGCGTCAAGACAGAAGTAGTAACTCCAGCCCGAAACATATCAGGACAATCGTATGTGGGAATCGTGGAAGAGGGTGCTGCCACGGCGGTCAGCTTCACAAGCATGGGTACCGTGAGTCGAGTATTAGTAAACGAAGGACAAGCCGTTAGCAAGGGACAGCTATTAGCCGTGATGGATGATACGCAGGCTCGCAATCTATTGCTAACCGCAGAGGCACAGATGTCTCAAGCGGAAGACGCATTGCAACGCTATGGACTGCTACACGAAAACGGATCGTTGCCGGAAGTGCAATGGGTAGAAATACAAAGCAAGGTGGCTCAAGCCAAGTCGCAACTGGCAATCGCAAAGAAGAACGTGGCTGATTGTAGGTTGGTGGCTCCCGTGAGTGGCATTATCGGACGGAAGCATGTGGGAGCAGGTGAGACTGCCCTACCCTCTCAATCGGTAGTCACCATTCTCAATATCGGAACGGTGAAGGTGAAGGTGGCTATCCCTGAAACCGAAATGAACTCCATACGCTCTAACACGTCATCTCTCATCAAGGTAGAAGCTGCCAACACGCAAGTGCAAGGAGGATATATAGAGAAAGGTGTGCAAGCCGATGCTCTCACCCATACGTACGACATTCGCATCAACGTAGCAAACGGCAACCGGAAGTTGTTACCTGGTATGGTTGCCAACGTCACATTTGGTGGAAGAAATGCGTTTATGGGGAGTGTCTGTTCGCTGCCCGTCACCGCAGTTCAGAAGAAATCAGGTGGCAGTCTCTTTGTATGGACTATCAACAACGACAGCACCGCTCATCGCACGGCTGTAACAATCGGTCAAACCGCAGGCAACCGCATCGCCATCACCAGTGGATTGAATGATGGGCAACGCGTAGTAACCGAAGGATACCAGAAATTGAGCGAAGGGACAAAGGTGATTTATTGAAGATTGAAGATTCATAATTCACAATTGACAATTCATAATTTAGATTGACCAAATAACATTTGAGAGATGGAGAAGAAAATGTCTTGGCTCAATTGGCCATTAGAGCATTACTCGATTACCCTGTTAATCATCGTCATACTATTCGGACTGGGTATCTTTGGCATGTACGATATGCCGAAAGATGAGTTTCCACAATTCACCATTCGCCAAGGCGTGGTGATTGCTGCCTACCCTGGTGCCACGACTGAAGAGGTGGAAGAACAGGTAGCACGACCCTTGGAACGCTATCTTTTCACCTTTGGAGAAGTAAACCGTGAGAAGACTTCCACCACGGCGCAAAACGGTCTTTGTATCGTAATGGTGAGGCTCAATGACAACGTTACCGACAAAGACGAGGTGTGGAGCAAAATCAAACATGGCTTAAACCTCTTCAAGCAGTCATTACCCAAAGGAGTGCTTGCTCTGTTCGCCAACGATGACTTTGGAAACACATCGGCATTACTCATTGCCATCGAGAGCGAACAACGTAGTTACCGTGAACTGCATGAATATGGTGACCAACTGAGCGACCGTTTGCGTCGCATTCCATCCGTTGCCAATGTGCGTTCCTACGGTGAACAGAAAGAACAAATAAGTCTATACGTGGACCGCCAACGACTACAAGCCTACGGAATAGGACAACAAGTGCTATTCAGTAAGTTGCAGGCGCAAGGCATTACCACGGTCAGTGGTAACATCAGCGATGACGACCAACAAATCCCCATCCATATTGAAACTACGGAAAACAGCGAAGAGGAGATTGCCAACCAAATCATCTTCACTGCCCCTAATCATGGAACGGTAGTACGGGTAAGAGACATTGCCCGTGTGGTACGTGAATACGACCGCGTGGAGAGCTACATTGAACAAAACGGACACCCTTGTATCTTGTTGTCTTTGGAGATGTCACCTGACAACAATGTGGTTGCATACGGCAATGATGTGGATAAGGCTCTCGATGAGTTTCGCCAAAATGAGTTACCAGAAGATGTAGTCATCACGCGTATTGCCGACCAACCCAAGGTGGTGAGCGAGAGCGTCAGTTCCTTCTTGCGCGACCTTCTTATCTCGATGGCTATCATCATCTTGGTCATGATGATACTTTTCCCTCTTCGTTCAGCCATTGTCGCAGCCATCACCATACCATTGAGTACGTTCATATCCGTTTCCATCATGTATCTGGCAGGCATCGAGCTAAACATTGTCACGCTGGCAGCCCTCATCGTGGTTTTGGGAATGGTGGTTGACAATTCTATCGTGGTCATAGACGGTTACCTGGAATATCTCGGAAAAGGATATGAGCCTCATAAGGCTGCCATCGAATCCGCCAAGCAGTATTTCATGCCCATGATGCTTGCCACATTATGTATCTGCGTGATATTCTTCCCATTGTTGATTACCATGAAAGGAGCATTTAACGATGCCTTGCACGATTTCCCGTGGACGATAGCCATCAACTTAATGGTGTCTTTGTTCTTGGCAGTAACGGTGATTCCTTTCTTGGAGGTAATCATTATTAAGCCGAAGGATTCTAGTAAATCTAGTGATTCTAGTAATACTAGAAATACTAGTGATACTAGTCATACTAGTGATTCTAGCAAAAAAGAAAAAATGACCATCACCGATTACGTGCAAGCTCTCTACGATAAGATATTGGCTTTCACGTTCCGCCATCCTTGGCTTACCATCACGGGAGGAATCGGAGTGGTACTGCTCTCTTGCCTCATTGTACCCACATTGAAAGTACGATTGTTTCCCTTTGCCGACCGTGACCAGTTTGCCGTTGAGATTTTCCTCCCAGAGGGCAAGGGATTGAATGAGACAAAGGCAATTGCCGACTCTCTTCGAGACGTCTTGCTGAAAGACGAGCAAGTGAAATGCGTGACCAGTTTCATCGGATGTTCTTCGCCACGATTCATGACTTGCTATGCTCCGCAAATGGCAAGCAGAAACTATGCGCAGTTTATCGTAAATACCACTTCGCAAGACAACACGCTCAAGCTTCTTGCCAAATACCAACCCGAATGGAGCGAGAAATTCCCTGATGCTTACGTTCGATTCAAACGACTCGACTTCTTGGAAGTACCAGAACTGGAATATCGATTCTATGGTGAAAACATAGACTCCCTGCACGTGGTAGCCGAACGATTGATGGAACGAATGCGACCCATGCCCGAACTGGAATGGGTACATACCGACTACCTACAGCCATTCCCTATCATTAACGTGGAACTTGATCCCATCATGTCTCCCCAACTGGGTATTACTCGCACCACGGCAGCTCTCGCATTGAGTACCACCACGAACGACTTACGTGTGGGACAAATATGGGAAGGCAATTATGAAATGCCTATCATCGTGAAGGATGATGCCGACATGACATTCTCTGACATCGAGAACCTGGGTATTGCCTCTCCTATGGCTATTCCATCGGCAGCAATCTCTTCGTTGCAAAACCAACTCTCACCCAACTCCACTATTCCTCTCCGACAGATTGCCACCGTTAAACCAAAGTGGAGCGAGAGTCGTATCATGCACCGTGGTGGCGAGCGTTGTATCACCGTAACGGCACAATTTGCCAATGGCGTATATGCAGCACCAGTGGAACGACGGATTGCTGATATCATGGAAAACGAGATACAAATACCACAGGGAGTACGTGCTGAGGTGGGCGGCGAGATTGAATATGATGCTGAAGCCATCCCGCAAATCTTCGGAGGCGTGGCTATCGCAATGGTCATCATCTTCTTCTTTCTCTTGTTCAACTTCAAGAAATATGGCATTACCACCGTCTGTATCGCTGCCCTTGGATTGATGTTGCCTGGCGCACTCATCGGACTGGGATTGATGAATCGTACACTCGGACTGACTTCTATCATGGGAGTCATCACCCTCATGGGTATGATTATGCGAAACGAAATCCTCATCTTTGAACACGCCATCGACCTGATAAAAAAATATGTAGCTGAACATGGCGACTGGACAGTTGACCGTGAAGCCTACAACAATGCCGTGAAGCAAGCTGCATACGATGCAGGACGAAGACGCATGGTGCCCATCTTCCTCACTACAGCCACCACTGCCGTGGGCGTGGTTCCCATGATTATCGCCCAATCTTCTTTCTGGATGCCTGTAGGTGTGACCATCTTCGCAGGAGGTATCGGTTCGCTCATCCTCGTAGTCACCGTATTGCCCGTCGTATATTGGAAAGTTAGTACTAAATAAAGTCTTACTCCGACCTCTCTCGCTGGAGAGAGAGGGGTAAACAGACTTATAAAACAACAGAATAATTATGAAAAAGATAAGCATAGCAATATTTCTTATAATAGCCACCCTTCCACTGTTTGCTCAAGTAAACACTCCTCTCCCCGTGGAAGAGAGGACGGGGATGAGACTTCTATCCCTGAATCAACTCAAGGACTCTGCCTTGCGCAACAACATCTCCATCCGCAATGCCTACCATAACATTGATGCTGCCCAAGAACAGCGAAAGGAGGCTTTCACCAAATACTTCCCCAACGTGAGTGGCATAGGAGCATGGTTTAATGCCGATAAGGGAATGGCAAAGACCGACATCAATCCTTCCGAAATGATTTCTCCAGAGATGTCAGCAACCCTTGCACAAATGCTTCCACCCCAAATGTTGGCTTCACTTGCCAATCCCATCCATATGTCGATGATGAAAAACGGAGTCATTGCTGGCATTTCAGCCGTGCAACCAGTCTTCGTCGGCGGACAGATTATCAACGGTAACAAACTGGCGAAGGTTGGTGAGGATGTAAGTCGCTTACAATTGCAACTCTCCGAAGACGAGGTGGTGAAAAACACCGAACAATACTTCTGGCAAATTGTCACACTCAAGGAAAAGATGAAAACTGTCAATACCGTGGAGGAATTGCTCAATGGTATCAACAAAGACGTGACTGTAGCCGTGAAAGCGGGTGTGGCTATGCGCAATGACTTATTGCAAGTGCAATTGCGTCAAAACGAGGTGGAGAGCCAAAAGTTGAAATTGAACAATGGCATTTCCATCCTCAAGCTCGTTCTTGCACAGTATTGTGGATTGAGAGACACAACCTTCGACGTGAGTTACGATCCCGAAGTTACGGTGCCCATCAATCTCAAGCAAGACCATCAACAGGCTTTGTTACAAACCACCGAGTATCAGTTGCTCAACAAGCAAGTGGAAGCCACGAATTTACAACGCAAGATGGCAATTGGCGAAAACCTGCCTACCGTGGCTGTGGGAGCAGGATACAACTACCACACGCTCTTAGACAACAACCATACTTTCGGAATGCTTTTCGCCACCGTCAGCGTTCCCATTTCCAGTTGGTGGGGAGGCTCACACGCCATCAAACGGAAGAAGATTGAGCAGCAGAAAGCCATTGACCAATTGAACGACAATTCAGAACTGCTCAAGATACGGATGCAAAAGGCATGGAACGAAGTGGATGAGTCATATCAGCAACTCCTGCTCGCACGGAAAAGTATCGAACAAGCGGAAGAAAACCTACGTCTCAATCGCAATTTCTACCAAGCGGGTACATCAACGATGTCAGACCTTCTGCAAGCCCAATTACTCTATCAACAGGCTCATGACAAGCACACCGACGCATTCGCCGAATACCAGAACAAGTTGTTGGAATATAAGATAGCGGTCAATTGCGAATAGCCATTACGAGAGCTATCTCGTTTGTCTTCTTTGGCAACGTCAGTTTCAAATAAACTTGGCGTTGCATTCGACTTGCGCTAAAATTCCAGTCTGAATCCTTTTGATTTCATCTCCTTGTATTTGTCGGGATTGAACCTATAGTGAACGGGGACTGTTCTTGCAGCATCTTTCGGACGGTCACCCGTTTCTTCCAAAACGCCCAGCTTCAGCATCTTGTTGGCAAAGTTCCTACGGTCGAAATGGACATTCAGAATTGCCTCATATAATGCTTGCAGTTGTGACATGGTGAAGACATCGGGCAGCAATTCAAAGCCGATAGGCTGGAAGTGCATCTGTTCTTTCAGACGCTTCAGAGCCATTTGGAGAATCTTTTCGTGGTCGAATGCCAATTTCGGTAGCTCACCAATGGGAAACCACTGCGCCTTTCTAGCATCATCACCGCCTTTCACGGCTCCTTTCTGCACCAAGGCATAATAGGCAATGGTGATAACGCGTCCCCGTGGATCACGATCTACATCTGAGAAACACCCCAACTGTTCCAGAAAACCACTATCCACATCAAACTCTGTTTCTTCTTTCAACTCTCGAAGTGCACCAGCCTCTGTGGTTTCATCCATATTCAGGAATCCTCCAGGAAATGCCCAGCACCCCTTATAGGGTTCTATTCCTCTTTCTATCAAGAGCACAGACAGTCCTTCTTTCACATCATAACCGAATATCACACAATCCGTAGTTACCGAAGGACGTGGATACTCATACGTATAAACACCTTTCATTGCTTTCTTTGTTGAACTTTATTTATTATTACAATGCGTATTTTATACGCAAAAGTACAAAATACAGTTCATTTCACCAAATATTCATGCGTAAATTTTATAGATAAAAGAAGAAACACTACTCAAAAAGCTTAATCCGTGTCGCAGATTAATAAATCTGTGTCGCAGTTTTATAAAACTAAGACGTAGTTTATTAAAACTGCGACACGGATTTAAGAATTTATTTAGTAATAAAATCGAATGTATCATGTTTTAGAGAAAAAAATGACATTTATTGAAGAGGATTGATGACCGTTTGAGATTCGTCCATATCCATCCCAACAATTGTGACAAATGACAGCAAGGAAAATAAAAGCTGCCAGAGGCTTTGTAATTATTTGTATTTTTCGTATTTTTGCACGAAACAAGAAAAGACATGGTGGCAGAAGCATTATATAGGTTGCCATACGCCGATGAATATGTGCGTGTGACACAACATGAAGGCAACGTAGAAGAGTTGCGATCATACACGAAGCTAAATGGGAAAAGCGGATTCGTGATGGCTCCGTTCAGTGTGTCCGCTGAAGATCCCATTCTTCTGATGCACCCCGACGAAGTAAGCACTCACCATATCCCTTCGGAAGCAAACACAAAGGGGGAAGCTGAGGCAAAGAAAGAGCTCTCGCTTAGCGAAAACGAAAGACAAAGAGCACAAGAAAGGATGCGATATGCGGTGGATTTTGCCAATTTCCACACACAAGTAGAGAATGGCACATTCAGGAAAGTGGTTCTTGCCCGCTGCAAAGAAGTAAGGACGAATGAGATGGAGCCAGTTGAGCAATTGTTTTTACGAGCTTGCGAGCGTTATCCTCGTATGTTCGTAGCTTTGGTCAACATGCCTCATTGCGGCACTTGGCTCATGGCAACGCCAGAGATTCTCTTAGAAGGGAAAGACAACCAATGGCACACGATGGCATTGGCAGGAACGATGAAGTTGAAAAACGAAGAAATGGATTTCGACATCCCGTTTGGTGATGAATCGAGGAAAATTGCATGGTCTGCCAAAGACATTGAGGAACAGCGATTCGTAGCTACCTATATCAACGAGACCATAGAGCAGTTTACTTACGATTATACAGAGAAAGGACCTTACACGTGCAGGGCTGGCGGATTGGTTCATTTGCGAAGCGACTTCACCTTCACATTGAAAGACAAGATGCGGTTGGGCAGTTTTCTCAACCAATTGCACCCTACTCCAGCGGTATGTGGATTGCCCAAGGAAGACGTGCGACGGTTTATCCTACACAACGAATGTGCTCCACGCAGGTATTACAGCGGATTTACGGGTATGCTCAATCCCGATGGTGAGACACACCTCTACGTGTCGCTACGTTGTATGGAGATTCTCCCCAACCGATACATCCTACATGCAGGTGGCGGCATCATGGCAACAAGCACCGAGGAGAAGGAATGGGAAGAAACGGAGGCAAAGATGGAAACCATGAAAGAATTATTAGAATAATGTATAGCAACAAGAAAAGCATCAATATCCTCACGGCGTTACTGGTGAAACACGGTATTTGTAATGCTGTGGTTTGCCCAGGCAGCAGGAATGCGCCCATCGTGCACAATCTCGTAGAGTGCGAAGACATAGAATGCCAAAGTGTGACCGACGAACGGTCGGCAGGATTCTATGCGTTAGGAATGGCACAAGCCACCCATCTACCCGTAGTGGTTTGCGTTACGTCTGGTACGGCTTTGCTCAACCTCTTGCCAGCCGTGGCTGAGGCCTATTATCAACACGTTCCATTAATCGTGATTTCAGCCGATCGTCCTCCACAATGGATCGACCAACTCGACGGACAGACCTTGCCTCAACAACACGCATTGGGAAGGTTTGTGAAAAAAGCCGTTTCATTACCCGAACCGCATAATGACGAGGAACATTGGTATTGCAATCGATTGATAAACGAGGCTCTGACAGCCACTCAGCAACACGGTGGTGGTCCAGTACACATCAACGTTCCTCTGACGGAACCCTTATATGAATTTACGACAAAAGAATTGCCCGACGAACGAGAGATTTCCATTCTCTATCCACGGAATGACCAACGACCATTGGAAATCGTCTGTTCCAAGTTTTGGCAATCCAAGAAACCCATGATAATCGTAGGGCAAATATCAGCAAACGAACTCATGGCTGAGGATTTCATTGGCATTTCAGGATTTGCCGTTGTGTTGAACGAGTCTTTGAGCATTGGTTGCGGTGCTTGCCATTTCGATGAGTTATTATGCAAGCAATTGCCCAAGGATCTTCTTCCCGATTTCGTTCTGTATATCGGCAATGTGCTGGTAAGCAAACGCATGAAACAATTCTTGCGTCAATTGCCACCAGAAACACCCATTTGGGCAGTGAGCGAAGATGAACAAATACATGATACATTCCAATCGCTTGACGGCGTTATCATCGGTCATCCCGCAGACGTACTTGACGACCTTAAAAAACATAATAATCAATGGAAGAGCAGAACTACTCCATTCTTTGACCGATGGGATGAAACACTTGCAGAAACAGACGAAATCATAACGACATTTACACCTGGCTACTCGCAAATGGCAGCCGTGCAATGTCTGGAAAGTGATTTAGAGAATTACTCTGATGATGATTACGTGACGCATTACGGAAATAGCATGGCGGTGCGCCTTGCCAATATCTTTGCCACACATTATGTATATTGCAACCGTGGTGTAAACGGAATTGAAGGTACATTATCCACGGCAGCAGGATTTTCATTAACAACCCAGCAGACGGTATATTGCATCCTTGGCGACTTGAGTTTCTTCTACGACTCCAATGCACTCTGGAACGAAGATTTACGAGGCAATCTACGCATCCTATTGCTGAACAATGGCGGTGGGGGAATCTTTGAGAAATTCGAGGGATTGAAAGAGAGTGCTGCTCGTGACCGATTTGTCATGGCGAAACACCATACTTCAGCAGAAGGCATTTGCCAAAGTTATCACGTAGAATACCTTTCTGCACACAATATGGATGAGCTGAAAGAGGGAATCAATTGGCTCCAGCAAGATCAAAATGAGAGACCGATGTTGTTAGAAGTATTCACCGACTCAGCAAATGACGCCAAGGTTTTGAAAGAGTATTACGATAGATTTAAAATGTTAATAATAAAATAGAATCATGGAAATGTTTTTAGGTCGTTATTCATGGAATGAACTGAAAGATTCGTTTGTGGCAGGTTGCCATAGATTCCCCATTGTATTGTTGTTTTTGCTCATAGCAACAATTAATGCCATCGTACTCAACCACGAAAACAATGCCTTTAGTGGGCGCACGGAATTTCTCATGATTTTCTATCCGCTTTCGGCAGCTATCCTATCGTTGGCACTCCAACTTTGGAGCGAGGAAGTGAGAAACAAGATGGTGAGTATCAGCGTACAAGTTATTGCCCACGTCCTTTTGTTGGGTAGCTCTATCTGGCTCACCTCCACTTGGCCATTAGACATTGTACAAGGAACTGCACTCTTCACCATCGTTGCAGTATTAATATTAGCAGTGTTCATGGTGTCGTTTTTCAGGAGCAAGACCGACCTACCCTTATGGAATTTCACCATGCACCTGTTACGAGGCCTTGCATTGGCATTCGTGGTGGGAATCGTCCTCATCGCAGGACTCACACTGCTTATCTATTCGTTTAAGGAACTATTCGGATGGAACATCAACTGGCACATTCAAAGTGATATTTACTATGTTTGCGGAATATTGATAGCCCCAACCGTATTCCTGCAATTCATTCCTGTAAAAGAAAAGAAGCACAATGAGAATGCCCAAGGATTGAGCAAGGTGATGCAAGGCGTGGTACATTTTCTGTTTGTTCCCCTGTTGTGCGCCTATATCCTCACATTATACGCCTACGCTGGCAAGATATTACTGACATGGACCTTACCCTGCGGATGGGTGTCGTGGTTGGTTTCTACGATGATGCTGGGAATGGTGACTATACTCATCCTCACCTATCCTTCACAGTTTCATGAAGAGAAACGATTCGACCATCTACTTATGCGGTGGCTGCCCATTGTGGCATTGCCCTTGTTGGTACTCATGACCATCGGTATCTATCGACGTATCAGCGACTATGGCATTACGGTGATGCGACTGTATCTCATCACATTCAACCTCTGGTGCTATGCGGTGTGTTTCTATCTGATATGGAAAAAAGGAAGAAGGATGAATTGGATTCCCGCCTCGTTCGGGATCGTTCTCTTTTTGGTATCGGTAGGTCCTCAGAGTTTCGCCAATATCACGTTGCACCAGATGAAATCAGACCTGAAACAGATTGTCAGTGCATCTAACTCCAAGAGTAATCTTGCCATACCTTTCACCAACAAAGACATGATGAATTGGATAGAGAAACAAGATTCGCTCACACAACAACAAGTGAAAGACAAGCTCCATTATTTAGGAACAACGTATGAATTGGCTCGATTAGCTGATGTGATAGACACCGCATCCTTTAAGGGAGTAAGTTTCTATACCCTTCCACATTCGGGAGAGATAGTAGAATCGCTAAACGGTTATTCATTATTAGACCGTGTCATCGATATTCCTGCAGGTTGTACGAGGATGTGGAACGTGGATGAAAGTCACAAAATCCTATCGGATGATGACAAGACTATTGTCATTGAAATTCACCTCAGCAACGAAAAGGCAATTCCTTTTACCCTCTCCAAGGAAAGGATGAGAGACATTAATAAATCCAAGAATCCTACCAAGCCTTGGATAATAGAAAACGAGGAAGGATATCTATATGTCAAGTCATTCTATTACTACGGTTCGCAGCCCGTGGAGATGAACCTGGCAGGATTGCTATTTGAGAAAACCAAAACAAAATAAGATATGAACACAAGAGAATGGAAAAAGATTGAAGGATTCAACTTCAAGGAAATCCTCTTTGAGGAATATAACCACATTGCGAAGATTACCATCAACAGAGAGCGCTATCGCAATGCCTTTACACCACTGACCACATGGGAGATGTCGCAGGCATTCGGATACTGTCGCGACTGCTTAGACATCAGGGTGGTATTGCTGACTGGAGCAGGTGACAAGGCTTTCTGCTCCGGAGGAGACATGCACGTAAAAGGACACGGAGGATATATCGACGGAGAGGGAGTGCCACGATTGAGCGTACTCGACGTGCAGATGCAGATACGTAGGTTGCCCAAGCCTGTGATAGCGATGGTGAACGGCTACGCCATTGGGGGCGGTCATGTGCTACATGTGGTATGCGACCTGACCATCTGTTCTGAAAACGCCATCTTCGGACAGACAGGACCGAAGGTAGGGTCATTTGATGCAGGCTTCGGTTCGAGTTATCTCGCCCGTATCGTGGGACAAAAGAAAGCACGAGAGATATGGTTCCTCTGCGGGCAATACAATGCGGAGGAAGCCCTTCAAATGGGATTGGTCAATAAGGTTGTGCCTTTGGAGCAATTGGAAGACGAGTGCGTAGAATGGGCAGAGACCATGATGGAACGGTCGCCATTGGCATTGCGCATGATTAAAGCGGGACTGAATGCGGAGCTTGACGGACAGGCAGGCATTCAGGAACTCGCTGGCGACGCAACCATGCTTTACTATTGCTTAGACGAGGCGCAAGAGGGCGGAAAAGCTTTCATGGAAAAGCGCAAACCCGATTTCGACAAGTATCCCAAGTTTCCATAAGACGTGGATGAGGAGAAGCGTAGGCAGAAGATACTACACGCTGGCGAAAAGAAGCCATCGATGAAGCGCCGGGATGATAATCATGACTACACCGAACGACGGATGTACATGATTACCATTGAAGTGGAAGGGCGTGAACACGCATTTGGAGAACTGGTAGGCAATGCCTTTGCCACGGATGACGATGACAACAAGCCACGGATAGAGCTTTCGCCGCTGGGAGAGGCTGTACAGAGCGAGTGGATGGGAATACCGAGGTATTACCCACAGATTAGTGTGGTAGCCGTACAGATGATGCCTGACCATCTACATGGCATTTTATTCGTGAAAGAAAAGCTGCCCGTACACCTCAGCCATGTAATCACTGGCTTTAAGACAGGCTGTAACAGGAAGATGAAAGCCCTGGCACAGATGGCTGGAGAGGCAGAGGGCAATGAAGGAAGAGCAATGGTGGCGACAAAGCCGCCACATACGGGAAACACACTGGCTGAGGACAAAGAAGCAAGCCAATATAAAAGCAGTGCAAACAAGACAGAGAAAAGTGCAAACAAAGCTGAATCAAAGAAGGGGTATGCAGCCAGCAGTTCTCGGTATGCTGCGGCTTTGTCGCAGCTATCACGCCTTGGACACCTCTTTGCCTCAGGTTTCAATGACCTCATCCTCCGCTCTTACGATGAGCTAAGCGTATGGGTAAACTATCTCCACGATAACCCACGCCGCTTGCTTATGAAGCGAGCAAGGCCAGAGTATTTGCGCCCTTTCTTCGGTTTCCGATTCGGCTCACATATATATAATGGCATTGGTAACCGCACACTGCTCATGGCACCCAAGCGCATTGCCGTGCGCATCTCACGTAAGCTCTCACCAGAAATGCTACAAGCAGATGTGGAAAATTATCTTAGCGCCGCACGAAATGGAGCCATACTCATTTCCCCTTCCATCTCACCAGGTGAAAAGCAAGTGATGAGAAAAGCCTTTGAAGCAAAGATGCCTATCATCGTCATCATGGAAAACGGTTTCACTCCCCTATCCAAACCCAAAGGCGAGCAATTTGATGCCTGTGCAGAAGGACGGTTGCTCATGCTCTCGCCATGGGAACATCATCATGAACGAAAGACACTCACAGCCTATCAATGTCAACAAATGAACATGATGGCAATGGAGCTATGTAACAACGAGACTACATCATAGAAACATGAAAATAAACATCAAGAAACGGATTCTACACTTCAAACAACCAGCAGGAACGTCAAGAGGCGTTTATACCGAACGCAAGATATGGTTGGTGGAGATGATAGAAGGCGACAAGAGAGGCATTGGCGAATGTGCCCCATTGCCACAACTGAGCACTGATGACCTGCCCGACTATGAGGAAAAGCTACACGCTATCTGCCAACAGACAGAGCGCACAGGAATCATCGACTACTCCGCACTACGCCCCTACCCTTCCATGCTCTTCGGATTGGAAACTGCCTGGGCACAAATACAGGCAAACGGAAATCTGAGACTCTTCGACACTCCTTTCGGCAGAGGTGAGGAGGGCATCACCATCAACGGATTGGTATGGATGGGAACGTTTGAGGAAATGTATCACCGCATTGAGGAGAAGATACAGGCAGGGTTCCACTGCGTAAAGCTCAAGATAGGAGCCATCGACTGGGAAAGAGAAATATCTCTCATCCAGTTTATCCGACAACATTTCTCCAAACAGCAGATAGAACTACGCGTAGATGCCAATGGCGGTTTCACCCCACAGGAAGCCATGCGAAAACTGGAACAATTGGCAACATACGACATTCATTCCATAGAGCAACCCATCAAACAACACCAATGGAAAGAGATGGCACGACTCTGCAAGGAATCACCATTACCCATCGCACTCGACGAAGAACTGATTGGCGTAAACGACAAGGCGAGCAAGGAGAATCTCTTAGACACTATTCGCCCACAATACATCATTCTGAAACCATCACTGCACGGAGGAATGCATGGAAGTGAGGAATGGATTCAGTTGGCTCGTGAACGTGAGATAGGATCTTGGATCACCTCGGCATTAGAAAGTAACATAGGCTTAAATGCCATTGCCCATTTTGCCGCCAAGACATACGGTCCCCACATCACCATGCCTCAAGGACTGGGAACGGGTCAACTCTTTACAGACAATATAGACATGCCGATAGAGATACGTGGTGAAAAACTATATTTCGTCCCATGATGACCATTGAAGAATTTTACAAGGAATGGAACAACAAAGTTGATAAATTGTTGGTTCATACCAGCGGTTCTACTGGAAAGCCCAAACCATTATGGGTGGAAAAACGACGCATGGAAGCAAGTGCAAATATCACCTGCGACTTTTTAGGCTTGCAAGAAGGAGATACGGCATTGCTCTGCATGTCGCTCGATTTCATTGCTGGCAAGATGATGGTGGTTCGCTCTATCGTGAGAGGTTTAGAACTTATCGTAATTCCCCCCAGCGGACACCCACTATGTGACGAGAATTGGCAAGGAATGGTAAACAAAGATATCACCTTTGCCGCTATGGTTCCACTGCAAGTATATAACTCATTGCAAACAAATGAGGAACGGGAACGACTGATGAGCATCAAACATCTCATCATTGGAGGTGGAGCCATTGACGAAGACCTTGCCACAGAGTTGAAAACATTCCCTCATGCCGTATGGAGTACATACGGAATGACGGAAACACTTTCACACATCGCATTGAGAAGACTGAGCGGTGAAGAAGCAAGTGATTGGTACACCCCATTCCCATCTGTCAACATCTCATTGGCAGAAGACGGATGTCTGATGATCAATGCCCCACTGGTTTGTTCGGAAACACTCAAGACCAATGACATTGCCGAGATACAAGACGGCAAATTCCGCATCATCGGCAGGAAAGACAACGTTATTGTAAGCGGTGGCGTAAAGATACAAATAGAAGAGGTGGAACGCATCTTGAGACAATACATCAAGACACCTTTTCTCATTACCAAACGACAAGACAAGAAATTCGGGGAAATAGTGGTAATGCTTTCTACGGCAGAAGACCTGACAGAAACAAAATACATCTGCGAGCAAATGCTACCTAAGTTTTGGCAACCACGTGCATTTGTCACCGTGCAGGAAATACCCATGACCACTACGGGAAAACCAGCGAGAAAAGAAGCAGAACGATTGGCAAAAGAAACCATATAAAATTCAACCATGACATATACATCCCATTATGACAGTGCAATCGGTAGGATAACCTTGGCAAGCAATGGTGAGGCTTTGACAGGACTTTGGTTTGACGGACAGAAACATTTTGCCTCAACAATCAGTGGTGAACACGAAACCAACGAAGACCTTCCCATCTTTCAAGAAACAAGGAATTGGCTTGATATCTATTTCAGTGGACAAGCTCCCCACTTCACCCCGCCCATCAGTATCAATGGCAGCGAGTTCAGGAAACAAGTATGGAAGATATTGTTGACCATTCCCTTCGGACAAACGATGAGTTATGGAGCAATTGCCCAGCTCATGGCTTGCCAAAAGGGAACGAATAAGATGTCGGCACGTGCGATAGGAGGAGCCGTAGGACACAATCCCATCTCGCTGATTATTCCTTGTCACCGAGTAGTGGGAGCCAACGGTCAGCTCACAGGCTATGCAGGTGGTAAGTATAAAAAACTATGGCTATTACAAAACGAACATGTGCCGACTGTGAATTTTCATTTATAGCGGATATTCATCAAAAGCGTAAAGGACAGTGGACAGATAACGCTCACCCGTATCAGGCAACAATACCACGATTTTCTTGCCCAGATTTTCCGGACGCTTAGCTATCTCAGCTGCAGCAAATGCCGCTGCTCCACTGGAGATACCAACCAACAATCCCTCGGATTGTGCCAACTGCCGACCCGTGCGTATTGCATCGTCATTATCCACGTCGAACACCTCATCAATCACGTCAGCGTTGTACGTGTTAGGGACGAATCCTGCACCGATACCCTGAATCTTATGAGGACCACTCTTTCCACCATTTAACACAGGTGACGACTTGGGCTCTACGGCGATTATTTTCACGTTAGGATTATTCTCTTTCAATCGCTTTCCAACGCCAGACACCGTTCCACCAGTACCCACGCCAGCCACGAAGATATCCACCTTTCCGTCAGTTTGTTGCAAGATCTCCAAGCCTGTAGTGTCATAATGTTTCTGGGGATTAGCAGGATTCTCGAATTGTTGGAGAATCACACTACCGGGAATAGCATCACGCAGTTCCTCTGCCGCACGAATGGCTCCAGGCATTCCATCTTTGCCACTGGTCAATCTCACTTCTGCGCCATACGCCTTCACCAAGTTTCTACGTTCCACGCTCATCGTATCAGGCATGGTCAAAATCAACCTATATCCCTTAACTGCACTCACCAATGCCAATCCTACTCCCGTATTACCACTTGTTGGTTCGATGATGGTAGCTCCAGGTTTCAGGATTCCACGTTGTTCCGCATCCTCAATCATAGCCAAGGCGATACGATCTTTCACGCTTCCGCCAGGATTGAAATACTCCACCTTTGCGATGATAGGTGTTTGAAGACCTTTCGATTGAGAAAATTTATTGAGTTCTACAAGAGGCGTATTGCCAATGAGATCCGTTAATTGTTTAGCTATCTTTGCCATAATGATATAATATATTAAATGTTATTGAATGCTTGAGTTAAATCGTCGATAATATCGTCAATATGTTCCGTACCGATAGAGAGGCGCACAGTAGAAGGCGTGATATGTTGCTCCTCCAATTCCTCTGGTGACAATTGTGAGTGAGTGGTAGTATAAGGATGGATAACCAAGCTCTTTACGTCGGCAACATTGGCGAGCAACGAGAAGATTTGCAAAGAGTCAATGAATTTCCATGCAGCCTCTTGTCCGCCCTTGATTTCAAATGTGAAGATACTTCCTCCACCATTTGGAAAATACCTATTATATAATTCATGATCTGGATGCGAGGGTAAGCTGGGATGATTTACATGAGCCACTTTCGGATGATTAGCCAAGAAGTTGACCACTTTCAAGGCATTCTCCACATGTCGTTCAACGCGAAGGCTCAGCGTTTCCAATCCTTGAAGTAATATCCAAGCATTGAAAGGAGAAATCGTAGAACCTGTATCACGCAAGATGACGGCACGAATTCTGGTCACAAATGCAGCTGCTCCAGCCACGTCAGCAAACACGGCACCATGATAACTGGGATCAGGTTTGGCAAGAGACGGGAACTTATCGGCATTGGCTTTCCAGTCGAACTTTCCACCATCAACAATCACGCCGCCCAAGCTACTGCCATGACCACCAAGGAACTTAGTAGCAGAGTGAACCACCACGTCGGCTCCATGTTCTATGGGACGAATGAGGAACGGTGTTCCAAACGTATTATCAATGATGAGGGGAATATGATGGCGATGAGCGACCTCTGCTACCGCTTCGATATTCGTAACGTCAGAATTAGGATTTCCAAACGTCTCTGCATACACCACCTTTGTATTAGGTTGAATGGCAGCTTCGAGTGCAGACAAGTCATTAACCTTAACGATGGTATGAGAAATACCCAAGGAAGCAAGCGTATGGGTAATGAGATTGAACGAGCCACCATAGAGATTGTCCGCAGCAACGATATGGTCGCCTGCGCCAACGATGTTCTGCAAAGCGTAAGTCACGGCTGCCGCTCCACTTGCCACTGCCAATCCAGCCACACCTCCTTCGAGTGCAGCCACACGATCCTCAAATACACCTTGAGTAGAATTGGTCAATCGTCCGTAGATGTTTCCAGCATCCCTCAACCCAAAACGATCAGCAGCATGTTGCGAGTTATGAAACACGTAAGAGGTAGTTTGGTAAATGGGAACAGCACGTGAATCAGTTGCGGGATCAGCCTGTTCTTGTCCAACATGAAGTTGAAGAGTCTCGAAATGTAATTTTTTCTGTGCCATAATGATTATATTTTTAAATGTTTATACTATGTTGATATTTGTCATTCGATTTTGAATGTTTTGACGATGCAAAGTTACAAGTTTTAGAAATATCCTCCAAATTATTTGCATTATTCAGAAAATATAGCTATTTTTGCATATTCAAACAAAATATACATCTTTTTACCTCATCAAAAAATGCCTTTGGCAGAATAATTTTCTACGCATAATATGGAAACATTAGACGCAATCGACTTAAAGATTCTTCGAACATTACAAAAGAATGCAAAATTGACAACCAAAGAACTGGCTGATGCTGTTAATTTAACTCCAACACCCGTGTTTGAACGTCAGAAAAGACTGGAAAGACAAGGTTACATCAAGAAGTACGTAGCAGTATTAGACCCAGAGAAGCTCAATCAAAGCCTTTTGGTATTTTGCAAAGTGAAACTTATGCACATCAACCATGAAATTGCAGATGCCTTCACGCGAAAGATTATGAAGATTCCAGAAGTAACAGAGTGTTACAACACGTCGGGTAACTATGATTACTTATTAAAGGTACGCGCGTGCGACATGAAACAATACCAAGAGTTTGTATTAAACAAATTAGGAACCATAGAAAATCTCAGTTCATTGGAAAGTACATTTGTGATGAGAGAAGTGAAACAAGAATATGGTATTCATATTTAGAAAACTTTTAACGGTCGCCAATTTTTCTTTCAATTTGTTCTATTTTTCATATAAAAACAATAATAAACATATTAAATGAAAAAATCAACGTCGAAAAATCCATAAAAACATCTATTTTTGCAGTCGGAATTACGAACACGTATATGGCTAACTCAAAAATAGTATTTAAATACGACAATGAGGTAAAGGTCTTGGATAACATTCGAGACGTGGAAAACCTATCCACTCTAAGAATGAATTACAATTCCATTATATATTGTCGAGGTGGAAGGATATTAGTAGAGATTGGGGGCAACAACCAAATTAACGTAAAGCCAGGTCAGTTGTTTCTTATCCCCAGAGGCAAATTGGTGCAGCCAATGATGGTCAGCACCGACGTAGAGGCGAGCGCACTTCTTTTTTCAGACCGTGCCCTAAAATCAATTTTAGGAAACCAAATCAACATTTGGAACAAGGCAATGTACATGAAAGAAATATATGTCTTGGAAAGTGCCAATTGGTTGGAAGCATTTGGGGAATACACTCGTTGCATTTTTCAGAGAGATCCAATGCCCATCCTATATGACGAAATCACCAGTTCTTTTTTACGTATGCTCATGCTCTTGCTTTGCGAAGAACTGATGAAGCACGAGGACATGATGCATTCTGATGACATTTCCACCATGCACGACAAGGAAATTTTCAACCAATTCCTACAATTGTTAGCCAATCAAAAACAAAAGCGTCAACGTGTATCGTTTTATGCAAACCAATTGAACATCACCTCCAAATACCTTTCTACGGTATGCAAGAGAGTTAGTGGAAAAAGTCCTATACGTTGGATTATCGAGAGTGTGATGCAAGATGGTTATAGTTTGCTAACGGAAACCGATTTAAGTGTCAAGGAAATTTCCAACATCTTAGGCTTTCCCAATTCATCTTTCTTCGGACAATATTTCCGTGAGCAAGCAGGAATCACACCCATAGAATACCGTTTGGAACATAAAAAGATGATATAATGGATGAAATTATCGTAAAAAAAGTATCAAGCAAGAAAGAGTTAGATGATTTCATACACGTAGTAGATATCATCTATCAAAATTGCCCACAATATGTTCCTGATTTTGAAAGTGATGTCAAAGATATTTTCGACTCACGGAAAAACTCTGGATTGGAATTTTCCAACGTTCAGCCATTCGTAGCCTATCAAGGCAACAAGGCTGTCGGGCGCATTGTCGGAATCGTGAATCATCGTGCAAACGAGAAATGGAAGACACACAATGTTCGTTTTTCCATGATAGAGTTTTTGGATGACTTAGCGATTTCCAAAGCATTACTCAACAGCGTAGAAGAATGGGGACGTTCATACGGAATGGATTCCATCCAAGGACCGTTAGGAATAACCGACTTCGACAAGGAGGGAATGTTGATTGAGGATTTTGATATGCTGGGGTCAATAATTACCATTTACAACCCAGAATACTATCCTCGACACATGGAAGCTTTGGGATTCAAAAAAGAAACTGACTGGGTACAAATACGCGTCAACGTTCCCAAAGAAGTTCCTGTGAGATATGCCCGTGTAGCTCAATACGCTAAGGAGCAAGTAGGATTGCGAGTGCTCACCTTAACAGATAAGGACATTACGAAAAGACAATACGGACGAAAGATCTTCAAATTGTTAAATGAAGCATACTCTCCACTTTTCGGTTTCTCTGAAATATCAGACCAACAAATCGACGAATTCGTTGGCAAATACCTCCAGTTGATTGACAAGCAACTCATGCCTGTAGTCATTAACGATAAAGGAGAACTGGTTGGTGCGACCGTGACAATGGGAAGTCTGGCGCGAGCTACTCAGAAAGCGAAAGGTAAACTATTGCCATTTGGTTGGTTTCATTTGTTGAAAGCTCTCAAATGGAAGCACGAGGACACTGTGGAAATGTTGCTCATTGGTGTTCGTCCAGATTACCAAGGGTTAGGAGTAAACGCCATGTTCTTCAACCACCTCATACCTATATATAATAAATATGGTTTCAAGTGGGCAGAGACGGGACCACAATTGGAAGACAACTTCAAGGAACTTTCACAATGGAAAGTATTGAATCCCGAATATATCAAACGTAGAAGATGTTACATAAAAACTATACTATAATAACATGGAAAGAAGAGTAGTAATTACAGGATTGGGCATTTGGTCGTGTCTCGGCACGAACCTGGATGAAGTGCGCCAATCATTATACGAGGGAAAGAGTGGCATTATTTTCAGTCAAGAACGTAAAGATGCGGGATTCCGCTCTGCTCTTTGCGGCAACGTGCCACAACCTAACCTCAAACCTTATCTGAGTAGAGACATGCGCAAGCTTATACCAGAAGAAGCACAATACGCATATATCGCAACGTTGCAGGCAATGGAACATGCACGTCTCTCACAAGATTACATCGACCAACACGAAATAGGCGTAATCTACGGCAATGACTCCGTTGCTGAAGCCACGATGAAAGCTCTCGACAAATTCCGCCAGGCTGGTTCTACCGCAGCATGTGGAAGCGGTGCTATTTTCCAGTCGATGAACTCAACCGTAACGATGAACCTTGCCACGCTGTTTCACCTGAAAGGTATCAACCTGACAGCATCTGCAGCTTGTGCATCGGGTTCTCATTCCATCGGTTTAGGATATTTGCTCATTAAAGACGGATTGCAAGACTGCGTTATCTGCGGTGGAGCACAAGAGGCAAACATGTTTAGCGTTGCGGCATTTGACGGACTCATGGCTTTCTCTACACGTGAGGATGAGCCAACAAAGGCAAGTCGTCCATTCGACCGCGACCGTGACGGTCTTATTCCAAGTGGTGGAGCTGCTACGGTTATCATTGAGAGTTACGAACATGCCGTGAAACGTGGCGCACCTATCCTTGCAGAGATCGTTGGTTGGGGATTCTCCGGTAACGGAGAGCATATCTCTACACCCAACGTGGCTGGTCCAGCTCGTTCATTGGAATTGAGCTTGAGAAATGGTGGCATCAATCCGCATGATATTGGTTACGTGAATGCTCACGCTACATCTACAAAGGCTGGAGACGGACGCGAGGCACAAGCCATTGCACAAATATTCGGTGATTACCACGTACCCGTAACATCAACCAAGAGTCAGACTGGTCATGAAATGTGGATGGCTGGCGCATCTGAAATCATCTATTCACTCTTGATGATGAAGAATGACTTTATCGCTGGTTCTCTCAATTTCGAGAATCCTGATGAGGAAACGGCTTGTATCAACATCTTCCCAGAGACACGCAAGGCTCATTTCGATATGTTCCTCAGCAACTCTTTTGGATTCGGTGGCACCAACTCGTCACTGATTATCAAGAACCTATAAAATTAAGTATCACAAACAAAACACATAAATAACTAAAAAAAATGACAAGAGAAGAAATCATCAAGCAAGTAAACGACTTGCTCTCAGAAGAATTTGAAATCGAACAAAGTGAATTTACTCCAGATGCTCCATTGAAGGAAACTCTCAATCTCGACAGCATCAGTCTGGTTGACTTAGTTGCTCTCGTGCAGTTTACCTATAAGATTACCATTCCCGTAGAGGAATTGCACAAGATTCAGACATTCGACGATCTCTATAACTACATTGAGGAACATCTTGCCAAATAATGTTTAGAGGAGAGGACATCAAACAACTCATCCCACAACGTTATCCTATGATGATGGTCGATGAGTTTGAAGAACAGGAAGAGCATCATGCCACAACTGCCTTGACGGTTAGGGTGGACAACATCTTCGTGCTTCCCTCTGGCGAATTTTTAGAATCAGGATTGTTAGAACATATTGCCCAATCGTGTTCTGCACTGGCTGGCTATCAGGCTCGTCAACGTGGCGACACGAAACCGCCTGTCGGGATGATTGTAGAAATCAAGAATTTCCAATGCAACCGTCGTCCTTTGGCTGGAGAGAAGATAGAGACCGATATTTCTTTCACGTTCTCTTTCGGCAATATGACCTTAGCACACGGAACGACACGTATCGGTGAAGAAAACATCGCAGAAGTGGAAATGAAAATATTTATACAATGACAAAATTCTTCATCAATATTTACCATTATTTTCGCAACCATCGCACAGTTTGTTGGCTGTCGATGGTTGCCCTATTTATCTTCTTCGGATATTTTGCATCGCAAATCCACTTAGAGGAAGATATCAACAAATTAATGCCATCATCGAAAAACAGTGATGGAACCACAAAATTGGCTTTTGCCAACTTAAAAATCAAAGACAAGACATTCTTGCTGTTTGAGGGTGAAAACCCTGACAGCTTGATAGAGGTATGCGACTTGTTCATTGATTCCCTATTAGTCAACGACTCTGCCAGTCAAACAATAGGCGACATCTTCTACCGATTGCCCGAAGAACTCATACCCGACGGCATTGGTTATCTCACCGAACATTTACCAGCATACATCGACACTTCTGCTTACTCGCAGTTTGACACACTGCTGACCAAAGCCCACTTCACCCGACAGATGCAACAAAACTATGAAGACCTATCGGGTGAGTTTGGCGAAATGTTCCCAGAACTTATTCAGTTAGACCCAATGGGTATGCGAAACATTCTGATGGAACAGTTGAAGCCATTACTTGACAGTGGCACAGGCAGTTATAAGACCATAGAAGAGCATTTCTTCGTACCTGATTCCACGGTATGTATAGCCTTTATCACACCACGTTTTTCTGCAACAAACACTGGACAAGGCTCTGATATGTTCTTGATGTTGAATCAACAAATCACTCAATTTGCCAAGACATATCCCAACATTCGCATCACCTACCACGGAACACCTGCCAGCGGTTTCTATAATTCTACACAAATCAAGCACGACTTGACAACTACCATCAGTGGCGCATTGCTATTGGTATTGTTGTTCTTGCTGGTATGTTTCCGCAAGTGGAGCACCATTCCCCTTTTGCTTCTGCCTGTGGTTTTCGGAACACTCTTTGCCCTTTCCATCATGTATTGGCTCAAGGGAGAATTCTCCTTGTTGGCTTTGGGCATTGGTGGAGTGGTCTTAGGTGTGGCACTTAGTTATGTACTTCATGTCTTGACGCATCACCAATATGTGAAAGACAACGTACAATTGCTTCAAGATCAAGTAAAACCTGTGTGGTTAGGATGTCTGACCACCATCGGTTCGTTTGCAGGTCTCATCTTTATCAAGACTGATCTATTGCAAGACTTCGGTCTTTTTGCAGCATTTGCCATTCTCGGTACTACTTTATTCAGTCTTACTTATTTGCCGCAATTTCTTTCTTCCGAAAAGAAGTCTGACAAACGTCAATCTTTTGCTTTTATCGACCGTATCAACGCTTATCCCATCGACAGGAAGAAACCTTTCATCATAGTGATTACCGCCATCATGGTTCTTTGTATTGGTGCATACATGATTGGTGGAACTCATTTCGACGCAGATATGCACAATTTGGGTTACCTCGATGAAATGACCGAATACTCCGAACAATTGTTGCGCGATAAGACTTACACGGGAGACAAGCAGAAGTATTTTGCCAGCCAAGGCAAAACGATGGAAGAAGCGATAGAGAACTTCGAGATTCTTGATAAGAAGCTCGACTCTCTACAGCAATTAGGATTGGTGAAAAGCTATACGCACACCAACCAGATATTTGTTTCCATGAAGAAACAACAAGAGCGCATCAATGCCTGGAAACAATATTGGACAGAAGAGCGACTATCAAAGGTTAGACAACTCATTGCCGCTACTGCGCCACAAGCTGGATTACAAGCCGACGCATTCGAGACTTTCTTTGATGCGGCTACAGCCGATTATCAGCCTGATTCGCTTTATGGAGCTCATATCATCCCAGAGGGTTACCAATCCACGATGATGGAACAAAGCTACAATGGCGATTACCTGTGCTTTACTTCCGTTCGTTGCGCCAATGATTCTGTACGCAGCAATGAAAGCGACTATATCCGCATCTGCGACGCTATTGCACAAGAACCTACTCTCTTGGTTCTCGACACCTATTATTATACGACGGATACGCTCATACAAATGAGTGAGGATTTCAACGTGTTGCAATGGCTTTCCATGTTGTTTGTCATGGTAGTACTGTTTATCAGTTTCCATTACAACATCAAGTACACCCTGCTTGGCTTTATGTCCATTCTGCTCAGTTGGATGATAGTCCTTGGCGCAATGGTGATTTTCGGAATGCAATTTAATCTCATCAATATCATCATTTCAACCTTCATCTTTGGCATTGGCGTAGATTACAGTATATTCGTGATGAACGGACTTACTGAGGGTAACAGTCAAAAACTCGCTTATCATAAGACCGCCATTTTCTTCAGCGCCGTTACGCTCATCGTCACGGTTAGCAGTATGGTATTGGCTACTCATCCTGCCATTCGCTCGGTGGGATTCTCTACACTCGTCGGACTGATGTCTGCCGTTATTCTCTCTTACGTTCTCCAACCAGCCATTTACAGATGGATTAGTCAAAAAAGGAAATGAAATACGACATCATTATCATAGGGAGCGGTTTTGGCGGTTTGGTTTGTGCCAACCTCTTATCAAAAGCTGGTAAGAATGTGCTTGTCTTGGAAAGGCAGGCACAAACAGGTGGTTGCATTCAGAGCTACCGACGGAAGAACTTCTCCTTTGATACTGGTTTGCATTATGTTGGCGGACTTTCAGAGGGACAACCCTTATACCAGATATTTCATCACTTAGGACTGATGCGGTTGCCTTGGCATCGGTTAAGCACTGATGGATTCGACCTGATTACCATAGACAATCAGACCTTTGCCTTCGCCGAGGGTTACGACAACTTCGTTCGTCAACTTTCTGCATCGTTTCCGTCAGAGAGGAAGACATTGGCGCAATACGCTAAACTGCTCAAGGAAGCAAGCGAAATGCCATTAGGATCAGAGGGTGTCTATCGTTTGATGGAGACCAATGCCTACGATTACCTCACGGAGACCTTCCACGACTCCTTGCTGATTAACGTGTTGTCTGGTTCTGCATTGAAGATGGAATTGCGCAAACCATCTCTCCCACTCTTCACCTTTGCCCACGGCAATAGCAGTTTTATACAAAGCAGTTGGAGACTACGTGGCGAGGGCAACATGATTGTGCAATCCTTGTCTGAAAGCATTCAAGCCAATGGCGGAACGATTCTTCGTGGTAAGGAGGCACAAGAGTTAGTGGAAAACGATGGAAAGATTACCGCCGTGAAATGTCAAGATGGTGAAGTGTATGAGGCAAACACATTCATCAGCGACATTCACCCGGCACAGACGTTTAGTCTCGTCAAAGATTCCAAGATACTGAAACGATTGTACCGTCAACGTATTGCCATGTTGGAAAACACGTATGGTATGTTCACGGTTTCTCTCGTGCTCAAGCCACAAGTGCTTCGTTATTTCAATCACAATAAATACGTTTATCGAAAGGCAAATGTTTGGTCATTCTTCGAGGAAGACCAGCATGTAGGAGGATTGATGGTCAGTTGCAGGGTTCCTCTCGAAGGTGATTATGCTCGCCAGTTGGATTTGCTGACACCTATGCCTTGGTCATTGTGTGCTGAATGGGAACATACGCAGGTGGGACACAGGGGTGATGAATACAAAGCCATGAAACAGCAATTGGCTGACCGCTGCATCGACTTGGCAGAGACGGTGATTCCAGGGCTTCGCTCCATGATTGCAGAGCAATACACCAGCACTCCCCTCACCTACCGTGACTACACGCTCACGCCCAATGGGTCGGCTTACGGCATCAGGAAAGATTGCAGAAACCTATTGATGACCATGCTTTCACCCAAGACCCCGATTCCCAACCTCTTGTTGACAGGACAAAACTTGATGTTGCATGGATTAGAGGGTGTGTCTATGACTGCCTTACAAACGTGTTCTGAATTATTAGGAAAAGATTATATACAAACGATTATAAAGACGTAAATTATGAAATATGCATTAGTAACAGGTGGCAGCAGAGGCATCGGACGTGCCATTGCCATCAGACTTGCCAAAGACGGCTATCGTGTCATCATCAATTATACCAGCAATCAGGCTGAGGCTGAAAAGACACTCGAAATGATTGATGGACAAGGGGAACTGTTACCCTTCGACGTGAGCAACGCCCAACAAACGGAGCAGGCTCTCAAGAATTGGCAGTCGCAACATTCTGATGAATATATTGAGGTGGTGGTCAACAATGCGGGCATTCGTCGCGACAACGTTCTGGCTCTGATGCCTGCTGACGATTGGCACAGGGTTCTCGACATCACACTCTCTGGTTTCTTCAACGTTACCCAACCCTTGTTGCCTGCCATGCAACTACATAAGTTTGGCAGAATCATCAACATGGCAAGCGTGAGTGGTCTGAAAGGATTGCCCGGGCAGGCTAACTATTCTGCCGCCAAGGGTGGAATCATTGCAGCGACCAAAGCATTGGCACAGGAAGTAGCCCGACGCAATATCACCGTCAACGCCGTGGCTCCAGGGTTTATCAAGACCGACATGACGGAAGGACTCGACGAGGCTGCACTGAAGAAAATGATTCCTGCCAACCGCTTTGGCAAGCCAGAGGAAGTAGCCGACTTGGTAGCATTCCTTGCCTCTCCCAATGCGGGATATATTACGGGTAGCGTCATCTCCATCAACGGTGGACTCTATACATAATCTTTAAGGATAACAAACAATATGTTTAACAAGCACAAACATTATCTATGAAAAGGCTATTGATAATATTTACATTTTTGCACGTATTCATCGTTGCAATCGTAGCGCAAAATGCCGATTACAAAAAGGCTGTCGCTCATTATAAGAACATCAAGAACGTAACTGCCGTTGCCACGAAGACTTCGCACAAAAACGCCGTGACGAAAGACGTGGTAACGAAAGGCACACTGGTCATGAATGCTCCATCAGAAGTAAGCATCACGATGGACGGAGGAAAAGACCAGTTGCTCATGCAAGGCAACGTGTTCACCATGACGGTGAAAGGCAAGAAGCACACGACAAACAGTCAGAAGAACACTCAGTTTGCCACATTCCAGACGGTGTTTGAAAGCATCATGTCTGGTGGAACCATAGACATTTCAAAGCTCAGCGACCTTACCATCAGCAAGCAAGGCAACAACCTTGTGCTGACCATCACCCCTAAGACGAGCAGCAAGAAAGAAGCTCGCAGGATGATGTTCTCTTCTTTCGTGCTCACCCTCGACTCCAAGAGTGGCGAGCTACGTACCTTGAGGATGAATGAGAGAGCTGGTTATACGGAATATTCTTTTTCAAGTCATCGCCTTAAATGAATAGGTTAAGACTCGCATATCTTCTTGTCTTGTTGGTATGTGGCTTAACGCTACATGCCCAGCAGATTTCGGGAGATGTAGTAGATGCAGAAACGGGAGAAAGCATTCCCTTTGTAAGCGTGGTTTACAAGGGGCATCATATAACGGCTATATCCGATATAGACGGTCATTATAGCATTGACCGTCACCAAGGCTGGGATGTTACTTTCAGTGCTGTAGGCTATGAGTCACAAACCGTTCACGTCAATGCTAACATCAAGAACCGTTTAGACGTTTCGCTCACTCCTGTCAAACAACAATTGCAAGAGATCACCATCAGGGCTAAAAGGGAAAAATACAGCAGAAAGAACAATCCTGCGGTAGAGTTGATGAAGAAAGTGATTGCCGCCAAGAAGCGCACAGACTTGGCAAACCATGATTACTACCGTTTCGACAAGTACGAAAAGATAACACTTGCCGCCAACGACATCACTCCCAGCAAACTGGAACAGAAACCGTTCTCCAGTACTCCTTGGCTGAAAGATCAGGTGGAGAATTGCGAATACAACCATAAGTTGATTTTGCCTATCAGTATTGACGAAACGGTGTCGGAAACAGTTTATCGCAAGAATCCTCATTCCAAGAAGACTATTATCAAAGGTCAACAGTCGTCGGGTATTAACGACATTATCCAGACGGGAGATGTGCTGAACGTGATTCTCAAAGACGTGTTTACCGATGTTGACTTGTATGATGACCAAATCAGACTCTTCCAATATCCGTTCACGTCGCCTATCGGAAAAGATGCCATTGCCTTCTATCGGTTCTACATACAGGATACCGTGAAGATAGAAAAAGACAGTTGTATTCACTTGCATTTCCTTCCCAACAACCAGCAAGACTTTGGTTTCAGGGGAGACTTATACATCTTGAAAGATTCTACCTATCATGTTCGCCGATGTGAACTGACACTTCCCAAGCAGACAACCGTCAACTTTGTGGAGAATCTGAGCATCCAACAGGAATTTGTCCAATTAGACAATGGCGAATGGGTACTGTCACGAGACGACATGATTACGGAGTTAGAGCTTGCCAAGTTTATCCAAAAAGCCATCGTCATTCGCACTACCCGAATGTCTGACTATGCTTTCACCGAGATTCCCAACAAGCTTTTCAAGGGCAAACGTACCGAAATAAGAGAGGCTGACGCTGGAATGAGAGGTAAGTCGTTCTGGGAACACTATCGGAAGGTGGACCTTACAAAGAGCGAGGACTCGATGGGCAGCTTTGTCAAGAACATTCAAAACATCAAGGGATTCAAGTATATATTGGTGGGATTGAATGCGCTGATAGAAAACTCCATCGAAACGGGAACGCCCAACAAGATTGACATTGCTCCCGTCAACACGCTGATTACCCGAAACGACATTGACGGATGGAGAACGAGATTGAGTATGCAAACCACGGCAAACCTCAACAAACGGCTCTTTGCTGCAGGTTACTATGCTCATGGCTTTGGCAGTCATAAGAACTACTATAGTGCGTCGTTGACGTATTCCTTTATCGACAAGCTATATATGCCCTGGGAATATCCTAAACGCACGTTGAAACTGGAGAGTTCATACGACATCAGTTCGCCAAGCGACCGTTACTTGCCTACCGACAAGGATAATTTCTTGGTGGCTTTCAAATGGACAGCCATCGACAAGATGATGATTTGCAACAAGCAACAGCTCTCGTATGAATACGAAGCGTATGGTGGACTGAGAACCACGCTGAAATTCAAGACAGAAGAGTATGAGGCTTGCGGAGCCATGTCTTTCCGCCGTCTCAACGAGCCACGTATAGATTACAATGAGCTGAAGCCTCATCATGAATTCTTACGTACAACGGAACTGTTTGCCGAAATGAGATACGCTCCCGACGAGACTTACATCAACAGCAAGCAAAGGCGAGTGACCATCAACCATGATGCTCCTGCTATCAGCCTCAGTCACACGTTTGGATTCAGGAACATATTTGGAGGCGATTACAGTTCCAATCTCACAGAGCTCAAGATATACAAGCGTTTCTGGCTGAACAGCTGGGGAAAAATAGACTGTTTCCTGAAGGGAGGCATTCAATGGAACCAAGTACCTTATCCTTTGTTGATTCATCCCGTTGCCAACCAATCGTTTGTCATTGAGGAAGAGATGTTCAACTTGGTCAACAACATGGAGTTTTTGAACGACCGCTATGCTTCGTTGATGCTTTCATGGGACCTCAACGGCAAATTCTTCAATCGCGTTCCTTTGATTCGCAAACTCAAATGGCGCGAGTACATTGGCATCAACGTACTGTGGGGAGAGCTCACCAACAAGAACAACCCTTACCACCCTGACAACATAGGGAGCAACAAACTCATGCACTTCCCCAAAGGATGCTATGTGATGGATAATAAGAAACCATACGCAGAATTAGTGGTGGGTATTCACAATATATTCAAACTAATACACGTTGAATATGTAAGAAGGTTATCGTATCTTGATTTACCAACCAGTGAGAAATGGGGAATCAGGTACATTTTTCGTGTGACATTCTAACATGTAACAAATAAAGGAAATGAACGACAAAGTATTTCAATCTTTAAAATCAACAGAAACAGAAGACTGGTTAGACTACCATGTAGTACGACCATTCAGTTATTACTGGGCACGTTTCTTTGCATATTTTAATATACATCCCAATACGGTTACCATCTTATCCATGTTTATTGGAGCAGGAAGTGCCGCATTGTTTGCTCATGGCTGTTTTTATTATGAGGGAGCGACGGGATTAGCATACAATCTCATAGCCATCCTCCTTCTCTGCATCGCCGACATACTTGATTGCACGGACGGACAGTTGGCTCGCATGACTGGAAAGAAAAGTCGCATGGGGCGTATTCTCGACGGTATGGCTGGATTTGTCTGGTTCATCCCCATCTACGTGGCTCTCGTCTATCGGTTTTACCTTCATCACGACTTGGAATTTGGATGGTTAGGCATTACCGACACACTTGAGAATACGTGGATTGCCACTACCATCGTGTTTATCCTCGCTCTCATTTCGGGTATTGCAGGATTGGCAGGACAACAACGCTTAGCTGACTATTACATTCAGGTACATCTCTTTTTCCTGAAGGGGGAAAAGGGAAGTGAACTGGACAATTCTGCCAAGCAAAAGGAACTCTACGACCAACTGACATGGAAAGACAACTTCACCGAGAAGTTGTTCCTCTACTCGTATGTGGGTTATACGCAAAAACAAGAAGCCGTTACCCCTAAGTTCCAGAAAATGCTGGCACAATTGCGAAAGAAATACGGAAGCATTGACAATATTCCCGCAGAAATTCGTGAGGAGATTCATCGCAACTCTCTGTCGTTGATGAAATGGAATGGCTTGCTGACATTCAATTTCCGTTCAGCATGGTTGTTCTTGTTCTGCCTTCTCGACATTCCTACCATGAATTTCCTGTTTGAAATCATCGCTATGGGATTGCTTTACAAGTATATCAACTATCGACACGAAGCCTTCTGCAAGAAAATAACGGATACATTATAAAACCTAAACGGATGAAGTGGACAAAAAAACGACTTAATAATTTATTTTTCCTCTTCGGCGTGGTTGCCGTGGTGGTGATGCTCTTGACATTCGACGTAAGTTTCGTCGAACTATGGCAACATCTTTGCAAGGCTGGATATTGGCTCATTCCCATCATCGGAGTGTGGGTATTCATCTACGCCATCAACGCATTGGCTTGGCAACAAGTAATCAAGGGCAACACTGCTCCTGACGAGCACATCAGCTTTTGGCGCATTTACAAACTCACCATCACTGGTTATGCGCTCAACTACGCCACTCCCGTAGGTGGATTGGGCGGAGAGCCATACCGCATCATGGAACTGGCAAAAGACATCGACAAGCAACGAGCCACGTCATCGGTCATCCTCTATGCCATGATGCATATATTTGCCCACTTCTGGTTTTGGTTCACATCCGTGTTTCTCTATCTTGCGCTCGCTGCCGTGGGTGACTTACCTTTCACCTGGTTGACAGCCATCACGCTTGGTCTTGTCATCGTTTTCTGCCTCATTGCTTTCTATCTCTTCTCTAAGGGCTATAGCAAGGGCTTGGTGGTAAAGGTTATCAAGTGGATAGGAAAAATCCCCGGACTGAAGGGATGGGGACAGCGTTTCTTGGAGAAACATTCCGAATCGTTGCAGAAAATAGACACGCAGATTGCAGCTCTCCATCAACAAGAGAAAGGAGCATTCTACAAGAGCTTGCTGCTGGAATATCTCTCACGCATCGTGCAAGCTCTTGAAATTCTGTTCATGCTTCTGCTTTTCGGAGTGGATTGCGGTGGAGGCACTACAGGCATCTTGCTCACGTTCCTTCACAGCATATTGATTCTCGCATTCACCACCCTCTTCGCCAATCTCATCGGTTTCTTGCCCATGCAATTGGGTGTACAAGAAGGCGGGTTTGTCATTTCCATTGCGGCATTGGGATTGTCTGCCGCATTGGGAATCTTCGTCAGCATTATCTGTCGTGTTCGGGAGATCATCTGGATTCTCATCGGACTATTACTCATGAAAATAGATCAACAATAAAATCACATAACTATGAATGAAAAAATGAATTTCCTCGATAGAAACGAGTTTAATTTCGAGCCTTCCGATGAAGTGAAGGAAGTAATTAAGAATTTCGATTACCGTAAGCTGTGTTTTTACACTCGTATATATGACCAAGGCAAGAAGAGTATTTTCTCTGTGTACCTTTCTGAGTTGTACGACATCGACGAACATCAGATTATCTTGGGATATGGTGCAGAAGACTTGTTGAAAAAGACTGTGCATTACTTCCTCACCTTAGGTGGTTCCAAGACTATGCTGATACCCAAGTTCTCTTGGTGGTATTACAAGTCTATCGCCGACGAGGTACATGGCACAACTCTGCAATATCCTGTATATGAGAACGGCAACACCTTCACGTATGATTTCGAGGGTATCAAGAAGATGGTAGATGAATTGCAACCTAAGATTCTCTTGGTAGCTTCTCCTAACAACCCTACGGGTAATGCGCTCACTCCAGCAGAGATGGAGAAGATGGTTGACATGGTTCCGCAATCCACCATCTTGTTGGTAGATGAGGCGTACGCCTCTTTCTTGTCGAGCGATGCCTCATACGTAAAGATGCTCATCGAGAAACATCCTAACATCATCATCTGTCGCACCATGTCTAAGTTCTATGGCTTGCCTGGCTTGCGCATGGGATTCGGCTTCATTGGTCAGGGCGAAGAGATGGAGCACTTTGCCAAGTATGCCAATATGTACTTAGGCTACGACCGTTTATCTGAAGACATCGCCATTGCTGCCATCAAGAGTGATGCCCATTACCGTGAGATTGCTCAAGTGATGCAAGACGCACGTGATATGTACACCAACGAATTGGGAGCATTGCCTGGGTTTAAGGTCTATCAATCTCTTGCCAACTTCATCCTCGTGAAATATCCCATCGAACTGAAAGAAGCTCTGCAGAAAGAGTTTGCCAACGAGAGCTATAAGGTGAAGTTCATGAACGAGCCAGGCATAGACACGCACATGCGTATCACATTGGGAAGGGCTGAGCAGAACCGCAAGGTATGTGACATCATCTTAAAGATTGCCAAGTCATGATAGGTGTGATTCTCGCTGCAGGTATGGCTCGCCGCTTACGACCATTGACAGATGACAAGCCAAAATGTTTGTTGAAAGTGGGTGAGCGTACCTTGCTTGAACGTACGGTCAGTGCCATGCAACAAGCGGGTATCCATGAGTTTGTCGTGGTCACGGGTTACCGTGGAGATATGATTCGCAATTTCTTGGAAGAGTATTCCCAGAAGTCGCCTCTCCCTACTCCATCGTTTACCTTCCTTCATAATGCCGACTATGAGCACAACAATAACATCTATTCACTATGGATGGCTGGCAAGGTGGTACGTGGTAAGGAGTTCTTATTGATGGACAGTGACATCTTTTGCGACCCAGCCGCCGTAGTGCGCATAGCCAACGAGCCCGTGTCTGCATTGGCACTAAACCGTCATGAGTTAGGTGCAGAGGAAATCAAGGTCATCGTGGACGAGAACATGCAAATCAAGGAAATCAACAAGACATGTAGGCCACAAGATGCGTTGGGAGAGTCGGTAGGTATCGAGAAGATTACGGCTCCTTTCAGTGAGGCGCTTTACAAGGAATTGGATCAGATGATTATCCAAGAATCACTCATCGACATCTTCTATGAGCGAGCCTTTGAGCGTCTCATCCCTCAGGGTTTCACCTTCCGTGTGGTAGATACCACCAATTATTTCTCATACGAACTTGATACACCTGAAGATTTTGAAATGGCAAAAAAATTGATGCCAGAAGAATTGAAATAAGGGGGTGAACACCCCCTTTTTTATGTTTCCACGCACAAACGGTCATTAACACCATACTTCATCGCTTTTTGTGTTTATTTTATGAGCATAAACAGAAAAGCCAATAGTATCTTGAGAATGATTTGCGATCTTAACTATAAAACTGAGAGTGAAAGACTCCGGACATGCAGTAAATATTATGCAAATCAGCAAAAATGTGCAAAAAACTAATAATTATTTCATAACTGTCAAAATTTAATGTGGGTTTTCAAGGCGCATATCACGCAGTCCAATCCTGCTGAGTGCCATATCCAATGCCAACTTGAAAAAGGCAGGTTATCCTTGCCTGTTGGACTCCTATCTCGGATGGCATCCAATGTAGGAACCGCCGTATGCCGAACGGCACGTACGGTGGTGTGAGAGGTCGGAAAATGAAGTAGGAGGAAAAACTACTTCATTTTCCTCCTACTCGATTTCTATTGCACTTAGCCCTTATTGAGGGGCAGCCGGAAATTTCGTCTTAGGGTTGTGTGCTGTCTTTTTCCAGGATGATGTCAACAAGCTGTATGACATCGTTGATATTAACCTTGCAGTCATCGTTGATGTCCATCTCGTCGAGGTCTTCATCATTGTCGGTGCTCGTGTTGAGAATGTGGGAGACTATCTCCACCAGGTCGGCCACGCCGGCATAGCCGTCGTTGTTGACATCGCCAAGAGGTCTGGCTGTGCCTTTCTCTGAGAGCGTCACTGTGACGTCCATCAAGTGGGTGTCAGTTACTGCGCGTGTGTCGTAGTTATAAGTCACTTTCTTCCCAACAACCTCCGATTCGTCACATGTGGCAGCGGAGACGATGAGGTATCTCCTGCTCTTGGCGGTGGTTCCCTTGACTTTGCATGGTTTGCCGTCAAACATCAGGTCGCTCACCAGAGACAGATCCATGTTCTGTGTGATGGCGATGCCCCATCCCTCGGGAAGCAGCACAACTGGCATGGAGCGCTGCTGTGAACCGAGATGTCCTTCAGATAAATCCTTCAGGTTTGCAAGCATGGAAAGGTCAACATAGAGCAGTTGACATTTTTGTATCCATAGAGTATTGATATTGGGGCAGTTGGCAAAATTGACCTTCTTTATTGGGTTATTGTAGCAGTAAAAGTATTTGAGTTTTGCATTGTTGCTTATGTCAAGGTGTCTGATGAGGTTGTTTCCGCATGACAGATCATACAATTCTGTGTTCCGGCTTACATCAAGTGATGTGAGTCTCATATCAGGGCCATTCAGCACTTGCAATTTTGGGTTGTGGCTGACATCAAGGAATTCTAAACTATAATTCCTATAGCATACCAAATTTTCCAGCAAAGGCAGATGACTTATGTCGATCTGTTTCAGATTCGCGTCCCCGACATTAATTGATTTCAGTTTGGTGTTATGATTGAAATTTGCATTTTCCAAAGGATTGTCCCTGAAATTTACACTCTCCAGTTCTGTGAAATATTCGATACCGGTGACATCATTTATAAGATAACTACTGTACCAATCATTGCAGTCCATATTCTTCAAACTGCCGATTTCATCCTCATAGAGGAAGCCGTCGGAATAGGTGTCTGCATATTCAGACACCCAATTGCGGAAACTGCGGCCTGGGAAATTAATGGAATCGATGGCCACCGGCATCTGTGAGAATGCCATTTGTAGCGAACTCCCTGTCGCCTCATCGGCGTTGGTGGTGAAGTAGGATGATAGCGGCCCTACCAACTTGTCTGAAACCTTGTCGAAACGGTCGCCTTTGTCGTTGAGCACATAGCCGGAAACCTTGTCCTGGGCATTGCTGCTGTGCCAGGTGTACAGTTCAGTTTTCACGTCGTTTCCGCTAATCTTGACATCCACGTCATCGGCGGCAAACTTGATGCTTTTCCCCACCAATGACGTCACACCCTCCGTTCCTTTGCCCGGCCATCCGAGAAGGCACGGCTTGTTTGCCTGAATGGAAGTCGCTATGCGGAAGGTGAGAGTGTCTTTGCCTACAGCACCAAGCTGCCTTATCCAAAAGTCCTTGCCAGTGTCGAATGGTGACTTGAAACATTCCAAAGGCTTGTTGTCAGTGGTATTTGTCACAGAGGTGGGTGAGAATGGCATGGAGAAGGCTGTCCATCCTGTCTTGCCGTTGCATCCTTTATTCACCACCATGTCAAGAAAAGCTTTCTTGGCATGAAACTCAAATGGCAAATACATGCTGTACCTTGCATCTATGCGCAGGCATTCTGCCTCCATGACCATCCGCTCAATTTCAAAACCGTTATCATCATATTCATTTGTGGGGTATATACCATCCCGTGAGTCAATCACTACATTTTTTCCTTTGAGGGCAGCAGGGCAGGCTGCCTGATAAGGCAAATGGTATATGGTGTTGGGATTGGCATTTGGCATCACCTGCCCCGGCATTTCCTTGAATTGTATGGCGCAGGCATCATCGGGAACCTTCACCGTGCCGTTCTGCACCTTGTAATGGCAAATGCCGTCGGCGGTCCAATATCTGTATCCACGCCGCACGGGATATGTCTCCCCTTTGATTTCAATAGCCCCATCTGCCCCTGAAAATGCAACTTGCTGCATTGTTCCCACATCATACATTTCATTGTACCAATCAGAAAGGCGTTCATGGGATGACAGGGTGACAGTTTCTCCAGGAGCCAGCGTGTATTGTGGATTATAAAAATAATCATCATCAAAAAGTCGGAATTTCCTGGAGCTCACCCCCTTGTTTCTCAAAGTGATTTCAAGATTGAGATAGCCATTGACAATAGCCTGCGCCTCGGGGTCGAAATTGACCACTTTATAATCAACCAACTCTATATCATCTTTCAACCCCGTGTCTTCCGTCACAGTGAAAGTGCCTTTGCATAGAGGGATATAGCCTTCAAACAGATGAGACTTCACGTAGAACTGATGTCTGCCCGCGCTGATGTTTGATGTAGGAATATTCAGGACGATTTCCGTCTCGCCTGCCCCATCGACGACCTGTCTGATGAATTCGGTGGGATTATCGTCGATATTGTACACAAACGGGATGGTATAAGATGGCTCTGTCGTGCTCCTCAATCTTAGGGTTACTGTAAGATCTTCACCTTCAGCTACTTTTTGGGGATAGTCCATGCTGACCACCTGAAGGGCTTGTCCCAGTTCTTTACTCTCAAGTGCAGCCTTACCGTTGCTTATGACAAGTGAAAGAGTGTCTTTTTCCCAAGCGAACAGCCTCTCCCAATTGTCACTGGTGCTGCGTCTATACACACCTGCCAAATAGTATGTGCCGTCGGCAAGATTTTTCCCAATGCCTTGCAGGGGAATATCAATCCAGGAATGCTGATTAAAAATTGAACCATCCACATATCCCCTTACCTCTGGGGTGGTCTCTATGAGAGTTTCCCCCTTGAAAAGCCCCATTGCAATATTGTAATAGCACTTGTCGAATCCTCTCGGCTTCAAATACAACCCCACAACGCCGCTCAGGAATCCCTCTGACGCGGCATATGGGTATTCATCGTATTCTAAACATGTACCATCAAAGGCCAAGGAATAGGGATGGGGATTGAAAACCTTTGGCGCTATGACTCCTGTATTTGGGGCAATGCCCATAATGATTTCGCAATCAGTTGTATATTGTGCATCATAACCATGATCATAAACATCCAGCAGGTAATACCCATTGGGATAGCCCCCCCGTCCCAAGTTGAGGTGGAAGCGATGATTACCGTCATAACCGTCGACGACGAAAGCATGGGCATCAAGATTAAACATGGAAAAACCCGCCATATATACAGGCCTGCCTAAAGCCAATTCATGGTATAGCATGTCCTCCCACTCCTGGGATGTGTATAACTCCCTTCGGGTATATACCAATGTCTGGCTGGAATAGTAGAAATAGTTTTTGAACGCATAGAATGCGTTTTCACTGAATGCCCCGGATGAATAAAGTCCATAATCCATTTTACATCCCTGTCCGCAATAGCGCATGATCTTGTCCAATTCTATATCAGCCCAATAATCCCAGTCGATTTTCTCCCAATCGAAAGTGGTGGACGGTAGGGCATCAAGTTCTTCTTCTTCCCAGGAATAGGCCGGAATTTCTGTGGTCTTTTGTGGCCATCGGTGGTAAGCCATTATTTCGGCCATGGCAGTGGCCACACAACCGGTGGGACAGTGCTTTCCGTCAATTTCTGGGGTCATGCGGTCGTTGCCCTGGTCCCAAAAGGGAGTCTTGAGCAGGATGCTGTTGTGCACCGGGCGGTTCACCAACGCCTTGGGTGCATTCATTGGCCCTTGGGCGATGCTGCCACCGCTGTCCTCCTGCAGGTGGCTGATTTGTCTTTCATAGCCTTCAAGCACCCATTTCAGGTTTTCAGGGATGTTTCCGTCGTCAATATGGCCGTCAAGGCTGTAGCCGAGTACCTGCTCTGTGCGGTCGTCGCCAGAAACGATGACGAACCCGTCGCTCTCGCCGTTGTTGAACACATAGTAAGCAGCATTGCCCTGCTTTGCCATAGACTTTCCCTTGCGGGGCATGTCAATGGTTTTGACCGTCTTGCCTTTCTCCCTCAAGAAGGTCTGTGCCACCTGTCGCGCCTGCGAGGGGGATACCGGGTCTGCCATCAAGGCATTGTTTCCTGACATCAGGAAGAATGCCAATATCATAAAAATTGCAATTCTAATGTTTTTCATTTTCATATTTTGGCTAAATTAACATGAGTTCGACGAAATTATAAATGTCTGAAAAGGCGATGATTTGCGACAATTGTTGTAACTTTTAGTGCTAAAATAAAAGTTTCACAAACAACAATCGCTATGTACACCAAGGACAAAGTTACGGAATTATTTTGTATTGCCGACGATTTCTGCAAGTTTTTTGACGCCATGATGGAAAAATATACCATAAAGGAGACTAAGAAGCGCAATTATCACCGTGATTCGACGCTGTCGAAGGCGGAAGTGATGCTCATCATGATACTTTTCCACGACTCCGGCTACCGCTGCCTGAAGCACTTCTACTTGGAATCCGTCTGTAAGCACATGCGCCATCTGTTCCCTCGCGTTGTCTCATACAACCGGTTTGTGGAGCTGGAGCGTGATGTGGCCGTTCCGTTGGCGCTGTTCGTCAAGAAGGTGCTGCTTGGCAAGTGTACGGGCGTGAGTTTCGTTGACAGCACGCCGCTCCGGGTGTGCAGGAACCAGAGAATCCATATGCACAAGGTCTTCAGGGGAATCGCCCAAAGGGGCAAGTGTTCCATGGGCTGGTTCTTCGGGTTTAAGCTGCACCTTATCTGCAACGAGAAGGGAGAGCTGCTCAACTTCATGATAACGCCGGGAGATGTGGATGACAGGAAGCCTCTCGAATACAAGGCTTTCGTGGAGTTCATCTACGGGAAACTCGTCGCGGACAAGGGATATATCGGCAAGAACCTCTTTGAAAGGCTTTTCGTCGACGGCATACAGCTCATCACGAAGCTGAGGGACAACATGAAAGGCGCGCTGATGAGCGTCTCTGACAAACTGCTGCTCAGGAAGAGGGCCATCATAGAGACCGTCAATGACGAGTTGAAGAACATCGCACAGATCGAGCACTCCAGGCACAGATGCTTTGACAACTTCGTCGTTAACATGCTGGGGGCATTAGCAGCATATTGTTGTTTTCCGAAAAAGCCGTGCATCAATGTTCAAAGAACATTAGATACACAG